>OLYB01000023.1_pt1 | contig 171529 bp, 178 predicted proteins | sample 1674481 | NCBI WGS metagenome assembly OLYB01 (sample SAMEA103958167, study PRJEB25191) | human gut metagenome
AGCTGGTTAGAGCGCCGCCCTGTCACGGCGGAGGTCGTGGGTTCGAACCCCATCCGGGTCGCTTACAACTGCATAAGCGTTGTTCAAATTTGCCGGCATGGCGGAACTGGCAGACGCACAGGACTTAAAATCCTGCGGGACTAATCTCCCGTACCGGTTCGATTCCGGTTGCCGGCATATAACTTAAACGGTGGAAACCTTGTAGAATTAAGGGTTCCACCGTTTTTTGTTGCTCGAAAATCGTCTAGGTGTGCAAAAGGTGTGCAGAAATTACTTATTCTTTGCAAGAAAACAGGAGAAACGATCGGATAATAAAGTGAAGATATCTTCAGACTGATACGGGGGTGAAACAAATTATTACGCAAAAGAATTTTGTAGAGAAATTAAAAAGACGAAATGAAAAGGCTCTGGAGTATGTCATCCGTGAATATGGCGGCTATGTGAAAGCTGCGGTGAATCATAACCTTGCGGGACTTCCAGAGGAAATGGAAGAGTGCATGGACGATGTCTTTCTGGATGTGTGGGAGCATATTGAGCGGTTTGATGCGGCAAAGGGAAGTTTCAGAAACTGGATTATTTCCATTGCGCGGTTCCATTCGATTGATTATCTGCGCAGATACAGCCGGACATGTATGGAAGAGGATGTATCGAATTACGAGAGCAAGTTAGCGAGAAACGACCGAATTGATACGCTGGAACAGGAAATATCCACGGAGACAGAAAAGCTTCTGGAAGGACTGAAGGAAGAAGAGCGTCAGATATTGTTACGCTATTATGCAGAGGAAGATGATGTGGATGTATTGGCGAAGGAATATGGTGTGTCCAGCTCTACGATTTACAGCAAAGTTTCCAGAGCAAAGAAGAAAGTGCGAAAAAATCATGGAAGATTGGAGGAACATGTATGATGGAGATATACGAGGTTTTAAATCAGGTTCATTCAGAGGAAGAATATATGGAATTTCCAGAGATGGAAACAGCTGCATGTATCCGGAGGGTACGGACGAAGCTTCATGACAATCGAAAAAAACATGTATGGCGGACAATTGCGGCGGCTCTGATTGGAGGAGTGGTATTATCCGGGGGAATTGCTTACGCAAACTCAGAAGGCTTGCTAGATAAATTCTTCCATAATGAGCAGACGGAAGAAGTGCCAGAACAGTACGTGGAACGGGAATATATTGAAGAGGATTATCCGAATGGATTGAAGGTTATTACAAATGCAGAGACGAAATTGACATTTGAGATTGAGAAGGCGATCACAACCGGCGATATGGTGGATGTGATCTGGACTGTGACCTACCCGGATTATGACGCAGAAATGTATGATGTGGATTTCCGGATGCGAGGGGGCGACCTCTATTACGGAGATCAGAAACTGGAAGAGACATCGTCTCTGATTCTCGGAGAAGAAAGTGATCTGAAAGAAAATCAGCGGATGTACGACAGCATTTACCTGATTCCGGATGGCATGGAGCTCGAGGAGGGGGATGTGCTTACAATGAAATTTGATGGTTTAAATGGTGAGACGACGCACATTGATAAAAACGATCCAAAATACGCAGACCGGGATGAGGCGGATCTGGAGGCACTGTATTCCGATACTGTTTTGATTGAGGAAGCAGACTGGACACTGGAATTCGCATTGCAGGAAAGCAAATTTGAACCGGGCACGCTGGATTGCAGCAATTCTGCGAAGATTGTGGAAGCAACGTTAAGTGAACGGATGCTGAAATTTACAAGTGTTGGAGATTTCTCTCTGCATGAGTACATCAAAATCAAGATGAAAGATGGAACGTATATTGGAGGATTTGATTTTGAGGCAGGAGGATCGCAGGATTACGATCAGGAACGGCAACAGATCGACTTTGTAATAGAGTTTACTATGCCGATTGATATCTCACAGGTGGAGCTGGTTGTGATTGGAAACGAGCGACTTCCAATGAAAGAATAAATGAATATAAAAAGACAGAAAGACCGCGGATCGAATGAGCGGTCTTTCGTGTTCTTATGATTGAATCCTGACGCAAAAAGTGGTAAAATATAAATAGTATTTTTGTTACAGGAGGTTTCGGTATATGGAACACAAAAAGGTTAATTTTTTACATTCTGTGCGTCTGAAGATGTTATTGGCGATGGCATTTTTTGCTTTCGTAACGGGAGGATTTGCTTGCGCACTGTTTATTTCTTCTACGAAAGAGGAAATCGGTTCAGTCACACGTGGATATATGCGTGATCTTTCCAGAGCTTATGGCGTTATGCTGGACAATGAGCTGGACACGGATGGTGATGACGCGCTTTCCGGCGAGCATCTGGCTTCGATACTTGCAGGCGTTCAGGTGGAAGGAGTCGAAAGCAGCTACATATATGTAGTCAGCGGCGATGGTACGATGTTGTATCATCCAACTGCAGATAAGATCGGCAAGCCGGTGGAGAACAAGGCGGTCAGTGATGCGGTTGCCAAGATTGCCAAAGGTGAGAAGGTTGAAAATGAAGTTGTTAAATATGAATTTAAGGGTGCAGACAAGTATGCCGGTATCTATGTGAATGATACACAGGATTTTATCATGGTAGTAACTGCCGATTATGACGATGTATTCAGCAGTATCCGGAAGGTAGAAGGAAAAATCGGAATTATCGTATTACTTGAGCTGTTGATTGTTGCAACGATCGGATCTGTATTTGCGCATATTATTGTCAAGCCTATGAATGAGGTTTCTGAACTGACGGTGAAGGTCGGAGATATGGATCTGACGAAGAATGAGATTCAGACCAGACTGGCAAACCGTAGGGATGAGATCGGACGCATGGGACGAAGCCTTGACTATCTGACACAGTCTTTGAAGGGTGTGGTAGAGAATATCAAGGAGAAGAGCGCGCAGGTCATGGACGCTGCTAATGTACTGGACTCAGATGCCACGGAGACATCGACGACGATGGAACAGGTGGAACAGGCGGTCAATGATATTGCGGAAGGTGCAACGACACAGGCAGGTGAGACACAGCGCGCAGAAGAGCATGTTGTGGAGATGGGCAACATGGTGCAGGAGACGAGCGACGAGGTGGAGAAGCTGCTTGCATTTGCACAGGAGATGCAGGAATGTACTTCGCAGGCTTCCGACATTTTGCAGGCATTAGAGAAGGTCAATGCACGTGCTGAGGAGCATATTGACATAATTGCGGAACAGACGAATACAACGAATGAAGCAGCCATGAAGATTAGTGAGGCAACACATCTGATCACATCCATTGCGGAGGAGACGAATCTGCTTGCATTAAATGCCAGTATTGAGGCGGCGAGAGCCGGTGAGCAGGGCAAGGGCTTTGGTGTTGTTGCAAGTGAAATCCAGAAGCTTGCGGAGCAGACAAATGAGTCAGCGACGCATATCGAAGAAATCGTACAGGAACTGCTACGTGATGCAGAAAAGGCAGTGGAGACGATGTATGGCGTGAAGGAAATCATGCATACACAGAGTGACCATGTGGAACAGACGGAGAGCGCATTTGAACAGGTACAGTCAGGGGTTGAACAGTCAATCGAAGGAATCAACCGCATTTCGGAGCATACAACCCGACTGAATGATGCAAGAGAAAAGGTTGTAGGAATCGTGCAGAACCTGACATCCATTGCAGAGGCAAATGCAGCCGGAACCGAGCAGACATCTGCATCCGCAACAGAGGTTGGTGCAATCATGGAAGATATTTCCGGCAAATCAACAGCGATGCGTCAGGCAGCGCAGGAACTGGATGACGGTATGAATATATTCAAATTATAAATCGACAAGGAGGAACGCAATGTATTTTGAAAAATCAAAAGGCTTCCCTGCTGATTTCTTATGGGGCAGTGCATCTGCTGCATATCAGGTAGAGGGTGCCTGGAATGAAGATGGAAAGGGAATGTCAAACTGGGACAAGTTTGTACGTATTCCGGGTAAGACTTTCCAGGGTACAACCGGTGACAAGGCGGTTGATCATTATCATATGTATAAAGAGGATGTCAGGCTGATGGCAGAGATGGGGCTTAAAACCTATCGTTTTTCCATCGCGTGGTCACGTATTATCCCGGATGGAAATGGTGAGGTGAATGAGAAAGGCTTGAAGTTCTACGATGATTTGATCAATGAGCTTTTGGAAAATAACATTGTTCCTATGGTTACAGTCTATCATTGGGATATGCCACAGGCACTGGAAGACCAGTATCATGGTTGGGAAAGCCGCCAGATTGTAGATGACTTTGTTCGCTATGCAACAATCTTGTTTGAGCATTTTGGCGATCGTGTAAAGCATTGGATCATCATGAATGAGCAGAATGTATTTACCGGTCTGGGCTGGATGGGAGGTATGCACCCACCAGGAAAGATCGATGAGGAGAAGCTGTTCTATCAGGTAAATCATCATGCATTTATGGCACATGCTAAGAGTGTACTTGCTTTGAAAAAATTACATCCGGAAGCATTGGTTGGATCTTCATTTGCATATGGACCATCTTACGCGATTGACTGTCATCCGGAAAATGCGATGGCAAAAGCAGATTATGATGATCTGAAGAACTATTACTGGATGGATGTATACGCATATGGTAGATATCCGCGCGCTGCAATGGCATATCTGGAAAGTAGAGATGTTGCTCCACAGATGGAAGCGGGAGATGCAGAAATCCTGAAGGAAGCTGCAGCCAAGGTTGATTTTATGGGTGTAAATTATTATCAGACTACGGTTGTAGAATACAACCCAATCGATGGTGTTGGCGCATCGCACGAGATGAATACGACCGGAAAGAAGGGAACTGCAAAGGTACAGGGCGTGCCTGGACTCTTCAAGAATCCTTCCAATCAGTTCCTTCCTACTACAGATTGGGATTGGACGATCGATCCGATGGGCATCCGTATGTGCTGCCGTGAGATTACTTCCCGTTATGATCTCCCAATCGTGATTTCAGAAAACGGACTGGGTGCGTTCGATAAGTTCGAGGATGGAAAGATTCATGATCCATATCGTATCGATTACCTGAAGCGTCATATCGAAGAGCTTAAAAAAGCTTGCGATGATGGCTGCCGCGTACTTGCTTACTGTACATGGTCTTATACCGACCTGCTGAGCTGGCTGAATGGTTACCAGAAGCGGTACGGATTTGTCTATGTTGACCGCGAGGAGGACGAAAACAGCGGAACACTCAACCGCTACAAGAAGGACTCCTTCGACTGGTATAAGCATGTGATCGAGACAAACGGCGAGGAACTGTAAGAACCACGCGATCTGCGACAAAATCAAGAAGAGTAATTCAAAGACTGCAACGTATCTGCGTTGCAGTCTTTTTGCGTGCCAATGTTCCCGTATTTGCATATAGTATATTAGAAACTTCGACCAGATATATCCAACGGAAGTTGCGATAAAATTCGAAGTTTCAAAAAAATATTTGGAGGGAACAATATGGCACGCGTATTTATTGGCGTAGGACATGGCGGTACCGACCCCGGCGCTGTTGGCTATCTCGTTGAAAAGGACGTGAATTTGAAGATGGCGAGAGCCTGCTACGATTACCTGCAGGCAAGGGGCATTGACACGCGCATTTCACGAACGGGGGATGTGACCGATAAGCTGGTATCAAAGATCGACCGCTGTAATGCATTTGCACCGGATCTCGCGCTGGATATCCACAATAACGCTGGTGGTGGGGATGGCTTCGAGATCTTCCACAGTGTAGTCGGTGGCAAAGGAAAGGAGCTTGCACAGAACATTGAGAAAGAAGTTGTGAAGATCGGGCAGAACAGTCGGGGCTTGAAGACGAAGAAGAATTCTTATGGACACGACTATTTCGGATTTATCCGGAGTACGATATGTCCGGCGGTCATCTGCGAGGGTGTATTTGTAGATAACAAAGCGGATGCGGCGCAGGCAGATACCGATGCAGAATGCCTCGCATTTGGTGAGGCGTATGCCCGTGGAATCCTTGCAACACTCGGAATTGCGGATACGGCTGGGAAAACAGACACAACAAGCAAACCAAATGGTGCATCTGGAACGAAGACACCTGCACCGGCTACTGGAAACACAAGCGGTTATAAGGTAAAGGTAACGGCGAACGGCTTGAATATCCGCAAGGATGCGGGAGTCGCACATACAGTAACCGGGGTAATCCGTGACAAGGGCGTGTACACGATCGTGGCTGAAAAGACAGTATCCGGGCAGAAATGGGGAAAACTGAAAAGTGGTGCTGGATGGATTTGTCTCGCCTACACGAAAAAAGTGTAACACTTGACAATTAAAATCAAAAATAATATTTCACAAAGGATTCTCAAGTTGCGAAATAAGTGGTATAATGTACAACATATGGCGGTCAGAGGAAATTCTGCGTGCCTGAATTAGGAGGATTACAAAAATGGAAAAAAGAGAGTTGGTATATTATCGACTGGATAAGATTGACGGTAAGATCTTAGATATCCTGCAGGGAAATGCAAGAGCATCTTTGAAGGAAATTGCAGAGCAGGTATTTCTGTCTCCGACAGCCGTTGGCGCACGTATTGACCGTATGTTGCAGGAGGGCGTGCTGGAAGGATTTACAACGAGACTGAACCCAGAAGCCATGGGACATTATATCAAAGCATTTATCAATCTGGAGGTACAGCCGGAGCAGCGTGAAGAGTTCAACGAGTACATTGACGGCGTATTGAATGTCGTAGAATGTAACTGCGTGACAGGCGATTTCTCTATGCTGATCGAGGTCCGTTTCCCAACAACAACCGAGCTGGATCATTTCGTAGGCGAGTTGCAGAAGTTTGGTAAGACAAAGACACAGATTGTATTCTCAACATGCGTGAAGCACAGATGCCGGTACTGGAAGGTGGATGGCAGAGATTTCGAGTCTCATGCCAAGGCATCAGAAAATCCGGAATCTGAGAAAACCGATAAATAGGCAAATAGACAAAGGATTTTTAAGTGAAAAAAAATTTCACGAAAGAATCTAAAGTTTTTTCTTTACAATCCTTTGCTTTAGTATTATAATGTGCCTATCGGTTGAAAAAAGCCGAAATATTTAATTCCTAGGGGGAAATTTACTATGTCATATGTTGACGAGGTACTCGAGGTAGTACGAAAGAAAAATGCAGATCAGCCAGAATTTTTACAGGCAGTAACAGAAGTACTTGAGTCTCTTAGACCATGTATCGATGCGAACGAGGAATTATACAAGAAGAATGCAATTCTTGAGAGAATTACAGAGCCAGACAGACAGCTCATGTTCCGTGTTCCATGGGTAGATGACAATGGTCAGGTTCAGGTAAATAGAGGTTTCCGTGTACAGTTCAACAATGCAATCGGACCTTACAAGGGTGGTATTAGACTTCACCCATCCGTAAACCTTGGTATCATCAAGTTCTTAGGTTTTGAGCAGGTATTAAAGAACTCACTTACAACACTTCCAATCGGTGGTGGTAAGGGTGGTTCTGACTTTGATCCAAAGGGCAAGTCAGACCGTGAGATCATGGCATTCTGCCAGAGCTTTATGACAGAGCTTTGCAAATATATCGGTGCTGATGTCGATGTACCTGCCGGTGACATCGGAACAGGCGCAAGAGAGATCGGCTTCATGTTCGGTCAGTACAAGAGAATCCGTGGAATGTTCGAAGGCGTTCTTACAGGTAAGGGACTTACATATGGTGGTTCACTTGCTCGTACAGAAGCTACAGGATATGGTTTATTATACCTTACAAGTGCACTTCTGAAGGATCACGATATCGATATCGCTGGCAAGACTTGTGCAGTATCCGGTGCCGGTAACGTAGCAATCTACGCAATCCAGAAGGCACATCAGCTTGGTGCGAAGTGTGTAACATGTTCTGATTCTACAGGTTGGATCTACGATCCAGAAGGAATCGACGTTGACCTTCTGAAGGAGGTTAAGGAAGTTAAGAGAGCACGTCTTACAGAGTACGCTGCAGCTCGTCCATCTGCTCAGTATCATGAGAAGAAGAACGCAGATGATCACGGCGTATGGTCTATCAAGTGTGATCTTGCTCTTCCATGTGCAACTCAGAACGAGTTGAACCTTGACGATGCTAAGATGCTTGTAGCAAACGGCGTTATCTCTGTAACAGAGGGTGCTAACATGCCTACAACATTGGAAGCTACAAAGTACCTTCAGGAGAATGGTGTTCTCTTCGTAGGTGGTAAGGCTGCAAATGCAGGTGGTGTTGCTACTTCTGCACTTGAGATGAGCCAGAACTCTGAGAGACTTTCTTGGACATTTGAGGAAGTTGATGGAAAGCTTAAGGGAATCATGGAGACAATCTACGCTAACATTTCTGATGCTGCTAAGAGATACAATGCAACCGTTGGCGGAAACGATGACTATGTAGCTGGTGCTAACATCGCTGGTTTCGAGAAGGTTGTAAACGCTATGCTTGCACAGGGTGTTTGCTAATTACGAGTTCTCAAGATAATAAAGGATAAGGTTAAGTCCTGTAAACCAAGTGTTTATAGGACTTTTCTTTTTGTATGTATAAGACATGTGATTGTTAGAATATTCATGAATATAAGAAAATTTGCACTATTTGAGCTGTAAAATTCTACGTTGAATTTTACAGCTCGGTTTTGTATAATATATAAATAAAGAAACTATATTTAAGAAAGGAAGTTGATTTTATGCCGAATATATTACCTGTGTCAGATTTAAGAAATTATAATGAAGTGTTAAAAAATTGCCAAGTTGGAGAACCTGTGTTTTTGACCAAAAATGGCAGAGGCAGGTTTGTGGTTATGGATATGGAAGATTATGAACGTGAAAAGGCGGAAAAGAAACTGCTTATGAAGTTGCAGGAGGCAGAAGAAAGAGTTAAGGATGAAAGTGCCTGGATGAGCTTGGATGAACTTAAGAAATCTGTAGGGGTATAGCTTATGATGAAATTACGGATTAACCCTATTGTGGCAGAGGACTTAAAGAATATTAAAGAGTATATTGCCGAAGACAATGAAGAAATGGCAGTAAAAACCATTCAGGAGATATATGCCCGATTTGAGAATATACAGCAATTTCCATATATGGGGGCGGATCTTGCCAAGAGAGTCAGCTTCCGGACGGATTATAAGTATGTGATTTGCGGGAATTATGTAGTGTTGTATAAGATTAGAGATGAGTATGTAGAGATTTACCGGGTGATGAATCGGCATCAGGATATTACGAAGATATTTTAAATTAAACTAGAAACAGTCATTCTAAGGGTGCAAGGAATGGTAGAACGTATGGGGATGCTTAGAATTTAGAATAAAGCGGGATTTCAGATAGGAGCAAGATATGAGAAGAAAATATTATTATGTGATAGTGGCAGCCCTGATGCTTTCCCTCGCAGGGTGCGTGTCAGACAAGCAGGATAATCAAAAGGAACAGGGAAATATCACAACAGAAGGCAGTCAGAAAGATCAGGATAATGTTACGACAGAACATGGACAAGCGCAGGCGAAGGATGAGAAGCTAACACTGGAATATGTATGTGAGGAATTCAACATCGACGAATCGGAATTTGATGGCGTTGATTTCGACGCATTTGTCAGCTATTACGGATTGACCTACGAGAATATCGGCGAGGGAGATCCGAGATTTCTGCTTAATGATTATAAGGAGTTACAAGATAGAACAGAAATTCCCGATTATGCTGCACTGAAGATTACGACGAACAAATTCCTGCCAGAATATCAGGATCAGGTAGAGACGGTCATTGTGGAACATGTAGAAGGAGAAACATGCCAGACAACCGTGATTGATTTGAAGCTTGGTAAAGTATTCACTACAAATGGAAACATCGAAAACCTATCTGCCGACGATATTGTGGGAGCTGCGGACGACGCGACGAAGGACGCAATCATCAATAGCATGAATAATCGAAATATCTGTAGTTGGGAAGCAGAGAACGTAGATGAGGACTCAGATATCACGGGAATACAAGCAGGCTGTTCGATTATTATAAAAATGTCAGATGATACGTGCTATGGAATTTCTTACAGGTCAGAAAATAGTACCGGAGACATGGATGGGTTTGTAAGTGATATGGAATCGCTGGTGTTAAATTAGAATGGAATCAGAACAATAGAATGGGATTGAAATAAGTTTAAATGAGCGATTATAAGAGGGGTGCAAATTGAAGAAATTCTATAATACAATGAAAAAGAGAAAGATGGTGTTTCTGATTCTTATGGTTGAACTGCTCTTATGGTAGGTGCATGTGGGAAGAAAATGGCAAGTGCGAAAGTGCAAGAATCAATTCGGAGAGCAGGATTGAAGTTTAATATGCGGATGCACAGTTGGAAAATGCAAAGAAAAGTATGGTTGATGTTTTAAACATGAATCCCTCTGTCAATCTTATGGGAACCGCGGATCTGTCTGTGGCGTATAGCAAGGATTTTACAAGACTGGTTGTGTCGGGGCAGGAGAAGGATTTACAAGAGAGGGTACTGTTGTCACAGGATATAGCCGCTTTGTTAATACTCCAGATCATGAATGGTGTAAGCTGTGATGATGCACAGGCAGCTCTGGAGCTGAACTATACGGACACGGGTAAACAAGAAGTGAAAGAGTTGAATTGCTATAATTACTAATATATGTTTGGAAACGCCCGGTTTGTAACCGGGCGTTTTTGCTATAGAGAAGCAAGTGAATTGGGCGAAAAGCTGGGAAATCAGCCACAAAGCCCCAATTGGCTTCGGGCGTGGCGAGGACAGCGGGGCTTTTCGCGGATCATGCACAGCTTTCTGTGTGGGATGATGGATTCTGTGCAGGGACATTTGCGACAGTCGGTACTTAATGAGCGCGTGCGCGAATTTAGTACCGCTACTCGGAGCAACTAAGCGGAAGCGGTCCCGGAACAGAACCATCACCCCACAGAAAGCGTCCGTGTCGAATATCCCCGCTGTCAGGGGAAAATCTCTTGTATAATATGCAGAAACCGCATATAATAATAACCAAGTATGCAAACAAAGACTTAAGAGACGAAAACAATTACGTTGTAATATGAGAGACGAGGTGAATCGATTATGTCATATGTAGAATACGAAAAAGCACAGAAATTAGGACTGAAAGCATTTAAAAATGCGGTTTCCAAGGGCGAGAATGAATACCTTCCGGTTTTGGATGAAATATTAGAGGGCGTGGATATCGTGGGCGAGATGTCACTGGGTATCGTTCAGATTCCACTTGACCGTATCGTTGGAACGAGCAATGTCGGAAGAACATACGCATTTGCGAACAACTTCATGCCACTGCTTGATTATAAGACAGAATTTGGTGCCAAATGGTCGGCACTGTGTGACAGCCAGATCGAAGAGGGAATTCGTGATCCGATCAAGGTTTACGAATATATGAATAAATTCTATGTCGTAGAGGGAAATAAGCGTGTATCCGTGATGAAATATTTTGATGCGGTTACAATCCCGGCACAGGTGACACGGAAGATTCCGAAGAAAACGGATGATCTGCAGGTGAAGATCTATTATGAATTCATGGATTTTTACAAGCTGACAGAGATCAACTATATCTGGTTTTCACAGGAAGGATGTTTCCGCCGTCTGTTGGAGCTGACGAGTCCAGATCCTGATGCGGAATGGACAGATGAGCAGAAGCTTGATTTTGGCTCTGCGAACCATCGGTTCTGTGTGTCATTCAAGGCACTTGGCGGCGATAAGCTGCCGCTGACCAACAGCGACACATTGCTGATCTTTATTGACATCTACGGATACGAAGCTGTAAAGAATATGACCGAAGCGGAGATGAAGGAGAAGATTAAGCTCCTGTGGGATGAGTTCCTGATTGAGTCCAAAGGCAGGGAAGTGGAACTGCATATGGAGCCGACGAAGCTCGGACGTAAGAAGCTGATGGATTATTTCCGAAGCTCGACACCGAAGAAGGTGATGGTAGCGTTCGTTTTCAACAAGGATCCACAGGAATCCGAATGGCTGTATGGACACGAGCTTGGACGATTATATTTGGATGAGCATTATCCGGATACGATCAAAACACTGAAGGTGCACAATATCGCATCCGAGGAAGAGGCGATATCGGCGATGGAGGACCTGATCGCGATGGGCGTGTCAATCATTTTCACAACGACACCACAGCTCATCAGTGCGAGCGTGAAGGTGGCGGTCAATCATCCGGAAGCCACGATTATGAACTGCTCACTGAACACGTCTCATAAGGTTATCAGCACCTATTACGCGAGACTTTATGAAGTGAAATTCCTCGCGGGCATGATCGCGGGTGCATTGTCAAAGAATGGAAAGATCGGCTATGTGGCGGACTATCCGATCGTCGGTATGACTGCGAACATCAATGCATTTGCGCTTGGTGCGCGCATGGTGAATCCATATGCGAAGGTCTATCTCGAATGGACGACCGTGAAGGGAAATACGCGGGAGAATGTACTTCGTGAATTCGAGGAAAATGGAATCGAATACATTTCCGATCAGGTTATGATCAAGCCGAATTCACATAACCGCCGGTATGGCTTATATCATATCGAAGGGGATGAAACAATCAACCTCGCATTCCCGCTATATCAGTGGGGCGAATTTTATGCGAAACTGATTGAGAGTGTGGTAAATGGTGCAATCAAGCAGGATGATGCTGTGAAGACAAAGGCAATCAATTATTGGTGGGGCCTTTCTGCAGAGGTCGTTGATATCATTTGTTCGAACAAGGTGCCTGAAGGCACGAAACAGTTAGTCGGAATTATCGGCAAACTGATCCGTGAGAACAGCTTCCATCCGTTCTATGGTGTGCTCCGGGCGCAGGATCATACGATCAAGAACGAGGACGAGGAGATCATGACACCGGAGGAGATCATGTTGATGAACTGGCTGGTGGATAACGTAGAGGGCGAGATTCCAGATGTCGAGGATATGAAGGATGAGGCGAAATCCATTGTCGAGCAGAAGGGTGTCAAGGATGAGGCGAAAGCAGATGCCGAACAAAAAGAGGTAAAGGACGAGGACTAAGATAAATGAAGATTTTGTTACTTGCAGACGAAGAGTCCAAGTATTATTGGGATTATTTTGAGAAAAGTAAATTAGAGGGGATCGATCTGATTATTTCCTGTGGCGATCTGGCTCCGCAGTTCCTGTCTTTCATGGCGACATTTGCGAAGGTGCCAATTCTGTATGTGCATGGCAATCATGATGCCTGCTATGACGAGACGCCACCGGATGGCTGCATCTGTATCGATGATGATGTATATGTGCATGAGGGTGTTCGGATCGCGGGACTTGGTGGAAGTATGTGCTATAATTTCGGGATGTATCAGTTCACCGAGGATGAAATGAAGAAACGTGTGCGCAAGTTGCGAAGGAAGATCAAGAAGGCTGGTGGTCTGGATATTCTGATCACGCATTCACCGGCATTTGAACTGAATGACAGCACGGATCTGCCACACACTGGCTTTCAGGCGTTTTATCAGATTTTGGATGAGTATGAGCCACTGTTGTTTGCACATGGACACGTGCATATCAATTATGGAAGAGATTTCAAACGGATTTCAGAATATAAGAATACAAAAGTTGTCAATGCGTTTGAAAAATACATCATAGAAATCTGAAAAAACTTGTAGGAAAGTAGTATTTTTGGTATAATTCTAACATATGTGTAAAAAATGACACAGATTAACAGAGATTAGGGAGAGGGATACGATGCAGAATAGATATGATAAGTGCCCGAATTGTATGCAAGCCCTTGGACAGGGAGAAGATGTCTGTCCATATTGCGGGTTCGATGTGAGTGGCTATGAAGAAAAGCCAAACTGCTTGCGTCCGTTTACAGTTTTACAGGGGAAATATATGATCGGCCGTGTGATTGGCATGGGCGGTTTTGGGATTACATACATTGGCTGGGATTTGAATCTGCAGACGTATATCGCGATCAAGGAGTATTATCCGGAAAGCTTTGCACAGAGAGATGCGATGACGACAACGATCGTATCAACACTGGATAGTAAGAAAGAAATATATGACAAGGGTTTAAAACGATATGTAGAAGAGGCACGGAATCTCTCGAAGTTCTATCAGTTACAGGGTATCGTATCCGTGAAGGATTTCTTCTATGAAAATGGCACCGGATATATCGTTATGGAATATATCAATGGTGTGGATCTGAAGCATTATCTTAAGGGCATGGGCGGAAAGCTGGATGAAGCGACCGTACTTGCTTTGATGAAACCGGTATTTGAATCTCTGTATGAAGTACATAAAAATGGATTGGTACACCGGGATATCAGCCCGGATAATATCATGGTTGATAACGAAGGCAAGATCAAGCTGATTGATTTTGGTTCGGTACGCGGACAGTCCGCAGAGACTGACAAGACCTATACTGTGATTTTAAAGCATGGTTACGCACCACCAGAGCAGTATTATGCGAAGGGAAAACAGGGACCTTGGACGGATATCTACAGTCTCTGTGCGACGATGTATAAGATGCTCACCGGTGAGGTTCCACCAAACGGCGTGGAACGTATGGAGGAGGACACTTATGTAGATCCTTCGAAGAAAGGCATCTCCGTATCCGAGCGGACAGAGACAGTGCTTCGAAAAGGACTTGCGGTAAAGGCACCGGAACGTTATCAGGATATTGGACAGTTGCTCACAGATCTGTATGGAAGTGGACCGGTTACAGCGGGCAATGCAATGCCGCAGGCAAATCCATATACCGCATCTGGAAACGGAAATAGTTCGATGTCTGCATCGATGCAGTCGATGCATCTGGCACCGGGACAGAACGATACCGCATCTGGAAAAAATAAAAAGAAGATTGGGTTGATCGCAGGGATTGCGGCAGCAGTTGTGGCACTGATTGTAGGGTTGGTTCTGATCCTAGGCGGAGGAAAGAAAAAAGATAACGATGCAACGACGACAGAACAGCCGGCTGAGACAACAGAAGCAGCCAGTGCGACAGATGCGACGACAGAGAACACAACGGAAGCGACGACGGAGACAGATGTAAGTGGTGTAGGCGACTATGTATGGCCGACGGAACTGTCTGATTCATGGAGAGATTATACTGCGAACATCGATGGTACGATCTACCAGTTTCCACTTCCATATTCAGAGTGGAAATCAAAGGGCTGGCAGACAGACAGCGCGACTGTGAAGGTGGCATCGGGTGACTGGGATTATATCACAAGTTATACGGATCGTGCACAGCTGACGGTGATCGTAGCCAATCCGGGTGTCAATGAGGCGGAGATCAATGACTGTTATGTTGTTGGATTCTCATTTAGCTCCAAATCCGGAAAATATAAAGATGACTTTACAATCGAGTTAGCAAATGGAATCAAGCTGTTTGAATCGACAGAGAGTGATATCAAGACTGCATATGGTGCACCGGAATACCGGAGTGAAAATGAGTATTCTGATGGAAGCGGAACTTATGTATCCATTGATTATGCAGGAGATGACGAGAAAGATGGTATGGATTTTGATGTGACACCGGAGAAAAATCTGATCTCCATCCGGTTGATCAATTCCAAAATGCCAGAGGGCGCAACTTCGGTTGCAGATCTGAGTATGGATGCACCGGCAATCAACGATCAGTATGTGGCACCGGGTGGTGCAAGTGCTGACCGATTTGATGGTATTATTACAATTGGAGACAAAAATTATGTACTTCCGGTTCCATTTACGGAACTGGAGAAAGACGGATGGACACTGGATACTTCCGTTTCCGACTATATCGGTGGTAAGAACTACGAGAGCACTTACATGGAGAAAAACGGCGAGAAGCTCAGCATCAAGCTGGAGAACTTCACCGGCAATGCCATTCTGCCAAAGTATGGATATATCTCTGAAATCGGAGTAGAAGCGGATTATTATACAAGTAACATCACGTTCCCAGGCGGTATTTCGATGGGCGATGATGGAAGTAAGATTGAGTCGGTGTATGGCGATCTGGGCGATGATTTCTCTAAGGACGAATATACATATTTCATTTCCTACTATGTATATTACTATGAGGGCGATCATTATATCAGCATAAGTGCTTATGCGGATCCGGATACAGGAAAGATAACAGACTACACTTTTACTATGAGCAAAGAGATCGAATAAGATAGGAGTTGAGGTTATGTCAGATTTGAAATTTGACCAGATACTAGATGAATATGTACGTTTTTGTAATGACTCCGGAAAGATTGACTTAAATCTCTACGAAGAGTACAACGTAAAGCGGGGACTTCGAGACTCCAACGGACGAGGCGTACTGACCGGACTTACAGAAGTGTCCGACGTTATGGGATTTAGCGTTGTGGATGGACACCGTGTGCCAATTCCTGGAGAGCTTTATTTCCAAGGATATGAAGTACAGCAGCTCGTACAGGGCTTCCGCAACAGCCAGTATGGTTTTGAAGAGACGACATATCTGCTTTTGTTTGGTGATCTGCCAAGTCAGGAACAGCTTGACTGTTTCAAGGAGGTGCTTGGTGAGCTTCGCCAGCTGCCAGAGAGCTTCAACCGTGACGTTATCATGAAGGCACCGAGCCGTGACATGATGAATGTCCTGCAGAAGTGTGTTCTGACCTTATATACTTACGATCCAGATCCGAACAATCTGGATATCAAAAATGTACTGATGCAGTGTCTGCAGCTGATCGCACAGTTTCCGGTTATGGCGGCGTACGGTTATCAGGCATACAGACACTATTATCTTGATAAGAGCTTAGTTATCCACAGACCGAAGAAAGAACTTTCAACCGCAGAGAACATCCTGCGTCTGCTTCGTACCGATGGTAAATACACCGCACTGGAAGCAAAGGTTCTGGATGTCTGTCTGGTTATCCATGCGGAGCATGGTGGTGGTAACAACTCAACCTTTACGACACATGTATTGACATCGACAGGAACGGATACGTATTCGACCGTCGCTGCTTCCCTTGGCTCTCTGAAGGGACCGAAGCATGGTGGCGCGAACATCAAGGTACAGCAGATGTTCGATGATATGAAGATGCATGTCAAGGATTGGGAGAACGAGGATGAGATTTCCGAGTATCTGCAGGGACTCCTTGACAAGAAGGGCTTCGACCATTCTGGACTGATCTATGGTATGGGACACGCGGTTTATAGTGAGTCCGATCCAAGAGCGGTAATCCTGAAGAAGTATGCGAAGAAGCTTTCCGAGGAGAAAGGCTTGCAGGATGAGTTTGCACTGTATGACAGAGTTGAGCGTATCGCAGCGAAGCTGATCAGCGAGCATCGCCGTACATTCAAGACGGTTTGCGCGAATGTTGATTTCTACAGCGGATTTGTTTATACAATGTTGAAGCTGCCAATCGAGATCTTTACACCGATCTTTGCAATCTCCCGTATCTCTGGCTGGTCTGCACACCGGATCGAGGAGTTGGTAAATAAGGGCAAGATTATCCGTCCAGCGTACAAATTCGTTGGTCATCACAAAGAATATATTCCAATCGAGAAGCGTGATTGGTAAGAAAATTACGACAGTTTGCATGTACAAAATGTGCAAACTGTCTTTTTTTATCTGTATTTCATGACAAAAACGGGACTTTCATTCTTGCGTTGGAAAGTTGGGTGTGTTAGTATTGCTTGTATAAAATTAGAACGCAATGTATAAGAAAATAGACGAAAGGGACTAAAAGTATATGTGGGTAGCCGATCAGTGGAAAGAATATGAGATTATAGATTGTTCAAAGGGAGAAAAACTGGAACGATGGGGCGATTATATTTTGCTTCGTCCGGACCCGCAGGTGTTGTGGGATCTTCCAAGAAAGAACCCGGCATGGAAAAAGCTGAATGGACATTATCACCGCAGTAACAAGGGCGGTGGAGAATGGGAATTCTTCGATCTGCCGAAGCAGTGGAGCATCAATTACAAAGATCTGACCTTTCATTTGAAACCATTTACCTTCAAACATACTGGACTTTTCCCAGAGCAGGCGGTGAACTGGGACTGGTTTAGTGAGAAGATACGAAATGCAAACCGTGAGATCAAGGTGCTGAATCTGTTTGCCTATACCGGCGGTGCGACACTGGCAGCAGCGAAGGCGGGCGCTAAGGTCACACATGTCGATGCATCAAAGGGTATGGTGACATGGGGCAAGGAAAATGCGGTGGCATCCGGACTTGAAGATGCACCAATCCGCTGGCTGGTTGATGATTGTGTGAAGTTCGTGGAGCGGGAGATCCGCCGTGGCAATCATTATGACGGCATCATCATGGACCCGCCATCTTATGGCAGAGGACCAAAGGGTGAGATCTGGAAGCTGGAGGAGAAAATCCATCCATTTATCGCACTGGCAAGTCAGCTTTTGTCGGATAATCCGTTATTCTTTTTAGTGAATTCATATACAACCGGACTGGCTCCGGCGGTGCTTACTTATATGATTTCTACCGAGGTAGGAAAGAAATTCGGCGGACATGTGGAGTCGCAGGAGATTGGACTTCCGGTGAAAGAGACAGGACTGATCCTTCCTTGTGGCGCGTCAGGACGCTGGAGTGCAGAGTAGTTAGAATGTGATGTAAACAACCATTGTAACGATTCGTTGACATGTACTGTCAACATAGAGAGAAAGAAGGAAAAGACAGATTGCAGGAGACAGAGAAGACAATGGAAGAGAAAACAGAACAGGAAACGGTTCAGGAAACGACGTGTAGCGGACATGAACATGAACATGACAAACCGCGATATGGACGACAGAACAAATCTAAATCCATTTATATCACGAAGATCGCGATTGTTGTATTTACCCTGATCCTGCAGATCCTTTTCTGGGTATTTCTATATGGAATTGCCAAGAACTACATGTTTTACTGGAAAACGCTGGCGATTTTGATTTCGGCGACGGTTGTGCTATATATCGTCAATAAGCCAGAAAACCCCGCGTATAAGCTGACGTGGATTCTGCTTATGATGGTAACGCCGATCTTAGGCGGTGTGCTGTATATCGCGATTGCTGGTAACCGAACCCGTATGAAGTTTATCCGGGATGCGCAGAAGAATCATCTCGATACATTTCAGTATATGCCGAGTGATAAGAGCCGGCAGCGGGAGATCCGGAAGCTGAGTCAGAGTGCGAGTGTGCAGTCGACGTATATTTCCAAGACTGCAGGTTATCCGGTGTATAAGAATACCGTTGTGCGTTATTTCCCGCTTGGCGAGGATAATTTTGCGAAGCTTGTGGAAGAATTAAACAATGCAAATCATTTTATATTTATGGAGTATTTTATCATCAAGCAGGGCGAGATGTGGGATACGATCTTGGAAATCATGGAGCGGAAAGCAAAAGAGGGCGTGGATGTGCGTCTGATCTATGATGATTTTGGATGCTCTATGTGGATTCCTTCCCGATTCATCAAGGATATGAAGGAGAAGGGAATCAAGGTTGCAGCGTTTAACCCGATTGGTCCAGTCTTTAACTTGAGACAGAACAACCGTGACCACCGGAAGATTACGGTCATTGATGGTTATGTCGGATTTACCGGCGGTATCAATCTGGCGGATGAATATATCAACAAGAAATCACGGTTTGGACATTGGAAGGATACCGGTATCATGCTGAAGGGCGAGGCTGTCTGGAACCTGACGCTGATGTTCTTGCAGACATGGTTGATGCTGACCGGCGAGAAAGATGATTATTCGTCGTATTCACCAGAGAAATATCAGGATATGGCATTCTTCTCGGATGGATACATTCAGCCGTATGGCGACACGCCGGTGGATAATGAGATTGTCGGAGAGAATATCTATCTGAACATGATCAACAAGGCAAAGCATTATGTCTATATCACAACACCGTATCTGATTATTGATAATGAGATGGTGACAGCGTTGACACTTGCGGCAAAAAGCGGAATTGATGTGCGCATCATTACGCCGGGTATCCCGGATAAGAAGCTGGTGTATCTGGTAACCCAGTCATATTACTACCAGTTGATCGAAGCAGGAGTGCGGATCTTCCAGTATACGCCGGGCTTTATCCATGCGAAGACTGTCGTTGTGGACGATAAGGTGGCAACGGTCGGTACGATCAACTTCGATTACCGGAGTCTGTATTTGCATTTTGAGTGTGGTGTATGGATGTTTAATTGCAGCTCAATCTATGAGATCAAGGAAGATTATATGGACACACTGGCGAAGTGTGATGAAGTGACAAAGGAGAAGATCCGGGAGACGAGCCGCCTGAAATTGTTCGGACAGAGCCTGCTCCGGTTAGTAGCCCCGTTGATGTAGCTGTGAAGAAAGAAGGAACGTTATGCAGCAAAGAGGAAAAAAAGGAAATACCGACGATCTGCTTGCAGCAAGCTTCAAGGAGCTTCTGTGCAAGGCACCGATGGAGAAGATCACCATCAAGGATATCACAGACAAGGCAGGTGTGATCCGACCGACATTTTACAATCATTTTGCAGACAAATATGCACTGCTTGAATACATTGTACGGCATGATCTGCTCGAACCAATCAAGCCGCTCCTGTTAAACGATATGATACAGGAAGGTTTGACATTGCTTTTTTCAAGCATGCAGAATGAGCGCGCTTTTTATGAGCGGGCGGTGTGTATCGATGGACAGAACTCTTTTGAGAGTATTGCGCGTAGCGAAGTGTCGAAGCTTCTGTTAGAGATTATCGATCAGAAGAAACAGGGCAAAAGCCACAAATACACATGGCTTGATCGTCAGATTATTGCAGAATACTACGCGAACTCGATGTGCTATGTAGCGATTGCGTGGATTAAACGTGATTATATGATCTCGCCGAAGGATCTGTCAGAGGTTTACAAGTATCTGACAAAGTCTTCGATGATGGATGTCTTGAATGAGTTAGTATAGTCTATACATAAAATTTATGAATGTATAGCAAAATAAACACATTTAGATTTATGTATAGAAAACACAAACAAACAACTTGGATTGAATATTCAATATATTCAATCCTTTTTTTATTATAGGGGTGCAATGAAGATGAGAGAATAAAAAGAAGAAAGAAAGGTGGATGACTCGTGATTCATTTTGGTAAATGGGTAGTGAAACACAAAGTACTGATTCTGGTGATAGCAGTCCTGCTTTTGATTCCGTCAGCATTTGGATATTTTCACACTCGTGTAAACTACGACATTTTAAATTATCTTCCGGACGACATCGAGACGATGAAAGGTCAGGAGATCATGGTGGACGAATTTGGTACCGGTGCATTTTCCGTGTGCGTGGTAGAAGGTATGTCAGACAAAGACATATCTGCTATGCGTAAGGAAATGTGCAAGGTCGAGGGAGTCAAGGATGTTTTATGGTATGACTCCTTCATGGACTTGTCCGTTCCGATCGATTTACTTCCGGACAGCATCAAGGATGTATTTGTAAATAAGGATGCAGATTCGACAATCATGTTTGTCTTGTATCCGAATTCCATTTCTGCAGATGAGACAATGGAAGCGATCGAAAGCCTGCGTAAGGTTATGAACAAGCAGTGCTTCCTCTCAGGTATGTCTGCAGTCGTTACAGATACGAAGAACCTCTCCAACAAAGAAACACCGATCTATGTATTGATCGCGGTTATTCTTTCGACGATCGTTCTGGCGCTTGCGATGGATTCCGCTATCATCCCGGTTTTCTTCCTGTTGAGTATAGGTATGGCGATTGTTTATAACTTAGGTACGAACGTGATCAAGGGAGAAATCTCCTACGTGACACAGGCACTGGCGGCGGTTTTGCAGTTAGGCGTTACGATGGATTACTCGATCTTCCTGTGGCACAGCTACGAAGAGAAGCAGCAGGTATATCCGGGTGATAAGAACCGTGCGATGGCACATGCAATTTCCAACACGATTTCATCTGTTGTTGGTAGTTCCATCACAACCGTAGCCGGATTTATCGCACTTTGCTTCATGAGCTTCACACTTGGTATGGATCTTGGTGTGGTTATGGCAAAGGGTGTTGTATTTGGAGTTATCTGTTGTGTAACCGTATTGCCATCTATGGTTTTGATTTTCGACAAGGCAATCGAGAAGACAAAGCATAAGGTTATTTTGCCGGATCTCTCCAGAATATCGAAATGGGTAGTAAATCATTTCTACATATTTATTATCCTGTTCTTTATCCTGATTGGCCCAGCCATTTATGGATATACACATAATACCGTATATTATGATCTGGCAGGTACACTGCCGAAGAGCTTGGAGAGTATCACAGCGAACGACAAGCTGGAAGAACAGTATCACATGGGTGCAACTCACATGGTACTTTTAAATAAGGATACTTCAAGCAAAGATGTTGTGAAGATGACAAAAGAGATGGAACAGGTCGACGGTGTCAATGCGGTACTGAGTCTGGACAGCGTGATCGGAACGACGATTCCAAAGTCTATGCTTCCAAGTGATATCGTAGATGTATTTGAGAGTGGCGACTATAAGATGATGTTGATCATGTCCGAATATGCAGTTGCTTCGGATGAGGTCAATGCACAGTGTGATACATTAAAGAAGATTGTAAAGGAATATGATGAGACTGGTATGCTGATCGGTGAAGCACCTTGTACAAAGGATCTGATTGATATTACCGATGAGGATTTCAAGATGGTTAGTGCGGTATCCATCGGCGTGATCTTCATTATTATCGCAATCGTATTCAAGTCTATTACGCTTCCAATTATATTGGTATCCGTCATTGAGTTTGCGATTTTCATCAACATGGGTATTCCAACGTATACCAAGACGACACTTCCGTTTATCGCGTCAATCGTAATCGGAACGATACAGCTTGGTGCGACCGTTGACTATGCGATTCTGATGACGAACAAATATAAACGTGCGAGATATCATGGCGCAGAGAAGAAGGAAGCAGTGATCGAGGCAATGCAGGGTTCTGTACAGTCAATCGTTGTCAGTGCGTTGAGCTTCTTCGCAGCGACATTCGGTGTTGGCCTTTATTCAAACATTGATATGATCAGCTCTCTGTGTACATTGATGGCACGTGGTGCGTTAATCAGTATGGTAGTTGTTATTCTGTTGCTGCCAACGATGTTTATGATCTTCGATAAGGTCATCATTCATACAAGCGCAGGCTTCCGAAACAAAGAAAAACAGATCGAACAGTAATCAGGTTGGAAAGCATTTCGAAAGGAGAATACGTTATGAAGCGTTTAAATAAGAAAGAATGGAAGAAAACGACAAAGTATATCGCAGGTTCTGCCGGAGCTGTTTCACTGGCAGTGGCTTCCTGCGTAGCCGGAATCACAGGCAGTACAGATGTGACAAAGTATGACAAGGAATACCTTGCCGGAGATGATAAGGCAAGCGATACCGACGCAACGACAGTCATGAATACGGATGAACTGGCAGATACGCTCGCTGAAAATGTAAATATGACAGAGAAGGATGTCGACAAGGACGAGACCGTTTATGTATTTGCTAAGGCAAATGGCGATGTTGATAACATCTTAGTCAATGAGACATTGAAGAACCGTGACAAGAGCGACAAGATTGAAGATACAACCGATCTGAAGGATATCGTAAATGTCAAGGGCGACGAGACATTTACACAGAACGGCAACAAGATCACATGGGATGCTGCCGGAAATGAGATCAGCTATCAGGGAACAACGGATAAGGAGCTTCCGGTCTCTGTGAAGGCAACTTATTATCTGGATGGAAATGAAATTTCTCCAGAAGACCTGGCAGGTAAGAGTGGTAAGGTAAAGATTCGTCTGGATTATACAAGCAACGAAACAGTAACGAAGGAAGTAAATGGCAAGGACGAGGATATCTCCGTACCATTCGTTGCAGTATCCGGCATGGTGCTTGGCGACAACTTCAAGAATATTCAGGTTACAAATGGTAAATACCTCGCACAGGGTGAGAGCAATATCGTTGTCGGTTATGCAATTCCTGGACTGGATGATGGCGTAAAGGATGCAGCCGCAGATCTGGATACAGAGATTCCGGAATATGTAGAGGTGAGTGCAGATGTGACAGACTTCTCACTGGATATGACAGTGACACTGCTTGTCAATGGCTCTGAGATGAATTTCTCCGGCGGCGTGGATCTGACAGACCTCGATAAGCTGACAGACAGCCTGAGCAGTGCTGGTGATCAGTTAGCAGATGGTTCTGGTGAGCTTTCCGATGGAGCAACACAGGTATCCGATGGCGCAGGTACATTGGCAGATAAGATGGGTGATCTGACATCCGGTGCCGGAAGCCTGAAGGCAGGTATGGAAAGCCTGTCAAGTTCCTCTGGAGATCTTTCAAATGGCGTCAGCGTAATCAACCAGAGTGCACAGGCAATCGCAGCAGGTGTCAATACACTGGATACAGCCGTTAACACAAAGATGACAGAAGAAGAGCAGGCTGCTGTCGCAAAGCAGGCAGCTTCACAGGTTTCTGCAAGCGTGGAAGCACAGTTCGCAGCAGGAACGGACACATACAATTATATTTATAATTCAGCAGTAAACAATTACACAACAAGTATGAGTAATGCAACGGATCAGATTGCGCAGGCATACATTAATTCTGACGCATATACAGCATTTTATAATGCAGCACTTTCATCCAAGGCGATGGAATATGCTACGGAGAATGCTCCAAAATTGATGCAGGCATATAATCTGGATTATCAGACGGCGTTTAATCAGGCATATAATGGTGCGCTTCAGAATGCAGAACTGCAAGCAGGAGTTGCTGCAAGTGTACAGGGCGCATTCAAGCAGATGGCGCAGCAAACAACCACATCTCTTGCAGAAGGCGGCAAGGCAGCCATCGGTCAGTCCGTTGTAGATGCATGTAAGTCAGCAGCCACACAGGCAGCTTCGCAGGCAGCCGGTCAGGCAGCCGTACAGGGCGCTGAGACAGCAAAGGCAACGATTGCTTCCCAGATCGAAGCAACACAGGCAAATGGTTACAGCTTAGTAAGCGGCGCAAATGCACTGGCACAGGGAACATCAACTCTGGCAGGCTCGATACCAGCATTGAAGAATGGTATCAGCCAGTTGGTAAGTGGCGCAAATGCATTGGCAAGTGGTGCCGGACAGTTGAAGGATGGTGCTGTGACACTGGCAGATGGCGCATCACAGGTAGCAGATGGCGCAGGTACCTTGAATGAGAGCCTTGTAACTTTGAACAATGAGGCAATCAAGAAGATGATCAGCGCATACAACGGCGATGTGAAGGATTCTGTTGAGAGACTACAGGCAGCAATGGAAGCAGCAACCGAGTATGACAGCTTCGGTGGAAAGTCAGACAACACAGCCGGTGTGACAAAATTCATTATCAAGACAGCAGCTATAGCTGCTGAGTAATATACATTGGTTTCAACAACCAATTCTTCTCCCCCGCAAAACGCGTCGGCACAAGCCGGCGCGTTTTCTTGTATTTAAAGAAAAATACAGTTGAAACATGTAGAGTGGTCGGATATAATAAAGCCATATATGGGAAAAAGAGGCTTGCTATGGAGAAAATAAAAGAACAGATCGAGCGGCTGCTTCCGCAGATGACGCGGATCATCGTGAGTAACCGGCTGGATAAGACATATCAATATCGAAAAGTGGAAGTCACATGGACGACTGTGTGTGGGAAAGAACTTTGCCAGATTGCGGCGTACACGGAAAAGCAGGTCTTTCAGGAAAATGTTGATGTAGAGGAACTTGCAGACAAGCTGCTTGTGCATTTCCCGGAGCATCTGTGCCAGATGAATATATTCACAGAAGAAAAAGAATATAGTTTTAAGATGACGAAGAAAGGCAAACTGCTGACGAACGCAACCAGACTTCCGGCAAAACAGTCGGGAACATCAAAACTGGCGAAGACAAGCGGCAGCGATGTAGCGGACCTGGCAGATAAGATGAACAGCCGCCGGGGCGAACACAACCGGAAGAAGAATTATATTTTACAGGAGGGCATGACAGTTCCGCCACTTGTGGATATGGGGATATTCACGAAAGAGGGAAAGGTTGTCCGTTCCATGTATGACAAGTACAAACAGATCAATCGCTTCGTGGAGCTTGTTGATGATGTGCTGAAAAATGAAACAAAGGATGAAATCTATATTCTTGATTTCGGATGCGGCAAATCCTATCTCACCTTTGTCCTCTATTATTATATAGTAGAAATCCGAAAGAAAAAGGCGGAAATCATCGGACTGGATCTGAAAGCGGATGTGATAAAACACTGCAATGAGACGGCGGAGAAGTACGGCTATGACCATCTGCATTTTGAACTTGGAGATATCAACGGCTATAAGACGAAAATGCCGGTTGACATGGTTGTGACATTGCATGCGTGCGATACGGCGACTGATTATGCGTTGTTCAACGCTGTACAGTGGAATGCAAAATATATTTTATCTGTGCCGTGCTGCCAGCATGAAGTAAACGGACAGATCGAAAGCGAATTGCTGGCACCGATGATGGAATATGGCATCATCAAAGAACGTATGGCGGCACTTGCGACGGATGCGATACGTGCCAATATGCTAACGTACCGTGGGTACAAGACACAGATTCTGGAGTTTGTGGATTTTGCACATTCACCGAAGAATCTGTTGATACGTGCTGTAAAATCTGCAATCCCGAAAGAAAAACGGGAGCGCAGTTTACAGGAAGTTGAACGCATGTGCGAGGAAATGCACATCGTTCCTTCTATATATAATCTACTAAAGTAAAAGAGAGGGAAGAGGAGGAAAAATTATGAAACCAAAGAAAGAGAACAAAAAAGGCGGTGCAATCGTCAGCCTGATCGTCGGAATTATTTTCGTGCTGCTGGCAATCATGTGCTTCATCGGGGACATGGATTATCTGCTTGGAGGCAAAGCAAAAGATTTGAATGAGATTGCAGCCAATGTCCGCCCGCAGAAGGACGATCACGTAAGAACAGACAGTTACCTTGTACTTGGTAACTTCGCAGAGACAAAGCATTACATCAATGGCATTATCCCGGCAGGCAAGGAACAGCATTACGCGATCGTACTTGGTGATGATAACATGGATGATATTACGGATGCGAAGATTATCGTACTTACCGTGAAGAACAAGAAAACGATTAAGAAGTTAGACGAGCTTGCAAATGATGATAATGCAAACTTCAGCGATGCAATTGCAATCGAAGGACAGATTCGTACACTGGATCCGGAAATCGAAGGCTATTACAGAGATGCACTGGCGTCATCCGGCATTGCAGATTACTGCGATTATTATACGGTTGCAGTCGATGCTACGCAGACAAGATTTTTTGGCTGGATGATCGTGCTTGGCGCTCTGGCAATCGGCGTGCTCTGTATAATTGCATTCGCAAAGATTAACAAACAGATTAAGAATGAGAAGAATCTTGCTTATACAAATGCAACACCGGCGATGGGACAGCCGGGCAATCCGTATGTGAATCCGGTAACCGGACAGCCATATGATGCAGGTGTGGTAAATCCAGTCACTGGACAGGCATATAACCAGACACCGGATGCAGGATATGGACAGGCACCAAATCAGACTTACAACCAGACACCGGATGGTGCACCAAGTGTTCCATATACACCGGGACAGAATACAGACAACAATCCGTATTCATAACAGACATTATTATAGAAGAAACACACAAAAATATCAAAAAGATACGGAATCTGGCAGACAATACCAGCGTATCGAAAAAAATACAAAAAAATAAAAAAAACTCTTGCATTTACAGGTGGTATTGAGTATAATAACCCTTGCTGTGACATTGATAGCGTAGAAGCGAAGGTTGCTATGCATGACATAGGTTTTTCGTGGAGCGAATGTCAATTAACGATAACTGGCGACAAGTCACTGTACTCAATAACCATCTGGCAATGCCAGAGATGACGTGTGAAGATATCTGAAACACCTTGGTGTGAGATAAGATAAGAAACACACGGGAAAGTTGTACAGTCACCACTTGTCGTACTACAAAAAGTGCGAAAAGGAGGCGGCTTTTTTTATGGCAAGTCAAGTAATGAGAATCACATTGAAGGCGTACGATCACAAGTTAATCGATCAGGCTGCAAAGCAGATCATCGAGACGATCAAGAGTACAGGAGCAAAGGTTTCAGGTCCTGTTCCAATGCCTACAAAGGTTGAGAAGATCACAATCCTCAGAGCTGTTCATAAGTATAAGGATTCCAGAGAACAGTTCGAGCAGAGAACTCACAAGAGACTCATTGATGTACTTACACCATCACAGAAGACAATCGATGCTCTTCAGAAGCTTGATGTTTCAGCTGGTGTATATGTTAATGTAAAGATGAAGTAATTCATCAATCAAAATGTTTATTGCAGTACCTAATTACGCGAAAGCGAATTTAGAATGATTGCTCCGGCAATCCGCTGTGAATTAAAATTAGGAGGAAAAATTTCATGAAGAAGGCTATTTTAGCAACAAAAGTCGGAATGACTCAAATCTTCAACGAAGACGGTGTTTTAACACCAGTAACAGTTTTACAGGCTGGACCATGTGTTGTAACTCAGGTAAAAACAGTTGATAACGACGGTTACGATGCAGTACAGGTTGGTTTCGGCGAAAAGAAAGAAAGAGTAACAACAAAGGATGTTTCTGGAAAGAAAGTAATCAGAAACCCACATGGCGCTGGTAAGGCAGAGGTTGGCCACTTCAAGAAGGCTGGCACAACACCTAAGAAGTTCGTTCGTGAGTTCAGACTTGAGAACGTAGCTGATTACAACGCAGGTGATGAGATCAAGGCTGATATCTTTGCAGAGGGTGACAAGATTGATGTTACTGCAAAGTCAAAGGGTAAGGGATACGCAGGCGGTATCAAGAGATTCGGTATGAAGTCTGGTCCTTCCGCTCATGGTTCTAAGTATCATCGTCATGCAGGTTCCAATGGTTCTGCAACTACACCAGGTAGAGTATTCAAGGGTAAGAAGATGCCTGGACATATGGGTAATGTAAGAGTTACAGTACAGAACCTTGAGATTGTTAAGATAGATGTAGAGAACAACGTAATTTTGGTAAAGGGTGCCGTACCTGGACCAAAGAAATCATTAGTAATGATTAAGGAAACAGTAAAGACTGGCAAATAAGCCGGGCTTTCAGGAAGGAGGATCATTAGATGGCAACAGTAGCAGTTTATAACATCGAAGGTAAAGAAGTAGATAAGCTTGAGCTTAACGACAACGTATTCGGTGTTGAGATAAATGAGCATTTAGTACATCTGGCAGTTGTAAGCCAGTTAGCAAACGGTCGTCAGGGTACACAGAGCGCAAAGACACGTTCTGAAGTATCTGGTGGCGGAAGAAAGCCTTGGAGACAGAAGGGAACAGGTCATGCAAGACAGGGTTCTACAAGATCTCCACAGTGGACAGGCGGTGGTGTTGTATTTGCACCAAAGCCAAGAGATTACTCTATGAAGATGAACAAGAGAGAGAAGCAGATCGCTATCAAGTCTGCACTCACATCAAAGGTTCAGGATTCTAAGCTTATCGTAGTTGATGAGTTCAAGCTTGATGAGATCAAGACATCTAAGTTTGCTCAGATCCTTGACAACTTAAAAGCACCTAAGGCTTTGGTTGTAACAAAGGATAAGGATGAGAAGGTTGTTCTTTCAGCTAGAAACATCCCAACAGTTAAGACAACTATGACAAACTCAATCAACGTATATGACATTCTTAAGTATGATTCACTCGTAATCACAAAGGATGCAGTAGCAGCAATCGAGGAGGTGTATGCATAATGGCAGATATCAAATATTATGACGTTATCCTTAAGCCGGTTCTTACAGAGAAGAGTATGAACGCTATGGCTGAGAAGAAGTACACTTTCCTTGTTCATCCAGAAGCTACCAAGGCTCAGGTTAAGGAAGCTGTAGAGAAGATGTTCGAGGGAGCAAAGGTTGCTAAGGTCAACACATTGAATCAGGATGGTAAGACTAAGAGACGTGGTATGACTTACGGCAAGACAGCAAAGACTAAGAAGGCAATCGTTCAGCTTACAGCTGAGAGCGCAGATATCGAATTGTTCGAAGGTCTTTAAGATTAAAAGCTATGTGCAATAAAAGCACGATAATAAATTGAGATTCGAAAGGAGAACTAAAATGGGAATTAAGACATATAACCCATATACACCTTCCAGAAGGAATATGACAGGTCTTGATTTCGTGGAGATCACAAAGAGCACTCCAGAGAAATCACTTCTTGCAAAGAAGGATAAGACTGCAGGACGTAACAATCAGGGTAAGATTACAGTAAGACATCACGGCGGCGGAAACAGACAGAAGTACAGAATGATCGACTTCAAGAGAAGAAAAGATGATATCCCTGCTAAGGTAGCTGCAATCGAGTACGATCCAAATAGAACAGCAAACATCGCACTGCTTCACTATGCAGACGGTGAGAAGGCATATATCATTGCTCCAGTTGGACTTAAGGTTGGCGACGAGCTTATGAATGGTGCAAATGCAGAAATCAAGATTGGTAACTGCTTACCACTTGAGAACATCCCAGTTGGTACTGAGATTCACAACATTGAGCTTTATCCTGGAAAGGGCGCACAGTTTGTACGTTCCGCAGGTAACTCCGCTCAGCTCATGGCAAAGGAAGGCAAGTATGCAACACTCAGACTTCCATCCGGCGAAATGAGAATGGTTCCTATCGTTTGCCGTGCAACAATCGGTCAGGTTGGTAATATCGAGCACGGACTTGTTAACATCGGTAAAGCAGGACGTAAGCGTCACATGGGTGTCCGCCCAACAGTACGTGGTTCTGTTATGAACCCGAACGATCACCCACATGGTGGTGGTGAAGGTAGAGCACCGATCGGTCGTTCTGGCCCATCTACTCCTTGGGGTAAGCCGGCACTGGGACTTAAGACCAGAAAGAAGAACAAGCAGTCTAACAAGTACATTGTAAGAACAAGAGACGGTAAGAACGTTAAGTAAGGAGGTAAGTTATGGCTCGTTCATTAAAGAAAGGACCATTTGCAGATGGTTATTTGTTAAAGAAGATAGATGCTATGAACGCTGACAACAAGAAGGACGTCATTAAGACATGGTCACGTCGTTCAACAATCTTCCCATCATTCGTTGGTCATACAATCGCTGTATATGATGGAAGAAAGCATGTGCCTGTATATGTAACTGAGGATATGGTTGGCCATAAGCTCGGTGAGTTCGTTGCAACAAGAACATACAGAGGACATGGCAAGGATGAGAAGAAGGGTAAGAAGAGATAAGTCGAAAGGAGGACACATTCATGGCAAAAGGACATAGATCCCAGATTAAGAGACTCAGAAATGAGAATAAGGATACAAGACCTAAGGCTACTGTTTCATACGCTAGAGTATCAGTAACAAAGGCATGTTTCGTATTAGATGCGATCAGAGGCAAGGATGTAACTTCAGCACTTGGTATTCTTGCTTACAACAATCGTTATGCATCAAAGGTAATTGAGAAGTTATTGAAGTCCGCTATTGCGAATGCAGAGAACAACAACGGTATGAAGGTAGAAGACCTTTACATCGCTGAGTGTTATGCAAACAAAGGACCAACAATGAAGAGAATTCAGCCGAGAGCACAGGGTAGAGCTTACAGAATCGAGAAGAGAACAAGCCACATCACTGTTGTGCTGGATGCAAGATAGGAGGTAAGCAATGGGACAGAAAGTTAATCCACATGGTTTAAGAGTCGGAATCATCAAGGATTGGGATTCAAAGTGGTATGCTGATACCAAGGACGGAGAATTCTCAGATAACCTTGTTGAGGACTATAAGATTCGTGAGTTTTTAAAGAAAGAGCTTTATTCAGCAAACATCTCTAAGATCGAGATCGAGAGAACAGCTGATAAGGTAAGAGTAAACTTATATACAGCTAAGCCTGGTGTAGTAATCGGAAAGGGCGGCGCTGGAATCAACGAGATCAAGGCTAAGCTTCAGAAGCTTACTTCTAAGAAGCTTTTCATCGACATCAAGGAGATTAAGAAGCCGGATCTTGATGCACAGTTAGTAGCAGAGAACATTGCACAGCAGCTTGAGAACCGTATCTCATTCAGACGTGCTATGAAGTCTTGCATGAGCAGAACAATGAAGATGGGCGCACTTGGTATCAAGGCTTGCTGTTCAGGACGTCTTGGCGGTGCAGATATGGCTAGAACAGAGTTCTATACAGAGGGTAAGATTCCTCTTCAGACTCTTCGTGCTAACATCGATTATGGTTTTGCTGAGGCAAACACAACTTATGGTAAAGTTGGTGTTAAGGTATGGGTTTACCACGGTGAAGTACTTCCTACTAAAGGAAACAAGGAAGGGAGCGATAAATAATGTTAATGCCTAAGAGAGTAAAGCGTCGTAAGCAGTTCAGAGGCACTATGGCTGGTAAGGCGCTTCGTGGAAATAAGATTACAAACGGTGAATATGGTATCGTAGCTCTTGAGCCTGCTTGGATCAAATCCAACCAGATCGAGGCTGCCCGTATCGCTATGACAAGATATGTAAAGCGTAATGGTAAAGTCTGGATCAAGATTTTCCCAGATAAGCCGGTAACAGCAAAGCCTGCTGAAACTCGTATGGGTTCTGGTAAGGGCGCTCTGGAGTACTGGGTAGCAGTTGTTAAGCCAGGCAGAGTTATGTTTGAGATCGCTGGTGTGCCAGAAGAGACAGCAAAGGAAGCCCTTCGTCTCGCTACACACAAGCTGCCTGTAAAGTGTAAGATCGTATCAAAAGCAGATTTAGACAAGGAGGTTAATGGCGGTGAAGCTTAAGGATTATAAGAACGAATTAAACGCAAAGTCTCTGGAAGAGTTGCAGAGCGAGTTAGTAGCTGCTAAGAAGGAATTATTCAACTTGAGATTCCAGAACGCCACTAACCAGCTTGAGAATACAAGCAGAATTAAGGCTGTTCGTAAGAACATTGCCAGAATTCAGACAGTGATCGCTCAGAAGGCGAACGCATAATTATCGTAAAAGGAGGAACATATTGTGGACAGAAATCTGAGAAAAACACGTGTAGGTTTAGTTACAAGTGATAAGATGGACAAGACAATCGTTGTGTCAATCGTTGATAATGTAAAGCATCCTCTTTACGGTAAGATTGTAAAGAGAACTTACAAGCTCAAGGCACATGATGAGAATAATGAGTGTAAAGTTGGCGATAGAGTAAGAGTAATGGAGACAAGACCTTTGTCAAAGGATAAGAGATGGAGACTTGTCGAGATTATCGAGAAGGCTAAGTAAGGAGGCGCAGACAAAATGGTACAGCAGGAAACAAGACTTAGAGTTGCTGATAACACAGGTGCTAAGGAAATCCTCTGCATTCGTGTATTAGGCGGTTCTACAAGAAGATATGCAAATATCGGTGATGTCATCGTTGCCTCAGTTAAAGACGCAACACCAGGCGGAGTTGTAAAAAAAGGTGATGTTGTGAAAGCCGTAGTTGTACGTTCGAAGAAGGGTGCTCGTCGTAAGGACGGTTCCTACATCAAGTTTGATGAGAACGCAGCAGTTATTATTAAGGATGACGGTAATCCAAGAGGAACACGTATTTTTGGACCTGTCGCTAGAGAATTGAGAGACAAGAAGTTCATGAAGATCGTGTCTCTTGCACCAGAAGTATTATAGGAGGTAGCGACGATGGCAACTATGAAGATTAAAAAAGACGATATGGTTCAGGTCATTGCCGGTAAGGATAAGGGCAAAGAAGGTAAGGTATTATCTGTTGATGCTAAGAACAACAAGGTTCTTGTTGAGGGCGTAAACATCGTTCACAAGCACAGCAAGCCAAGCATGCAGAACCAGCAGGGCGGAATCATTGATAAGGAAGCTCCTATCGACCTTTCAAACGTTATGTATCTCTACAAGGGTAAGCCAGTTCGCGTTGGCTTCCAGGGTGAGAAGAAGGATAAGGTCAGAGTAGCCAAGATCGATGGCAAGACAGAAGTTATCGATTAATATAGGGAAGGAGGCAGAAGATTTTGAGCAGACTTAAAGATTTATATAGCAACGAAATTAAAGATGCTATGGTTAAGAAGTTTGGATATAAGAATGTAATGCAGATTCCAAAGCTTGATAAGATCGTTATCAACATGGGCGTTGGAGAAGCAAAGGAAAACGCAAAGGTTTTAGATACTGCAATCAAGGATCTTGAGACAATCACAGGTCAGAAGGCAGTTGTAACACGTGCTAAGAAGTCCGTAGCGAACTTCAAGTTAAGAGAAGGTATGCCAATCGGATGTAAGGTAACACTTCGTGGCGAGAAGATGTATGAGTTTACAGACAGACTTGTAAACCTTGCACTTCCACGAGTACGTGACTTTAGAGGTGTAAATCCGGATGCTTTTGATGGTAGAGGTAACTACGCATTAGGTATCAAGGAGCAGCTTATTTTCCCTGAAATCGAGTACGATAAGGTTGATAAGGTAAGAGGTATGGATATCATCTTCGTTACCACGGCTGAGACAGATGAGGAAGCTCGTGAGTTATTGACTTTGTTCGGTATGCCATTTAAGAAGTAGGAGGAAATGAACTATGGCTAAAACATCTATGAAGGTTAAGCAGCAGCGTCCTCAGAAGTTTTCTACCAGAGAGTACACTCGTTGCAAGATTTGTGGTCGTCCACATTCAGTTTTGAGAAAATATGGAATTTGTAGAGTATGTTTCCGTGAGTTAGCATACAAGGGACAGATACCAGGCGTTAAGAAGTCAAGCTGGTAAGAGTGAAGAAGAATAAGGAGGAAACAAAGCTATGTCAATGAGCGATCCAATTGCAGATATGCTTACAAGAATCCGTAACGCAAATACTGCAAAACATGATACAGTAGATATACCTGCTTCTAAGATGAAGCTGGCGATTGCAGACATTCTCCTCAAGGAAGGTTATGTCAAGGCAGTTGACGTTGTTGAGGAAGGAAACTTCAAGACAATCAAGATTACACTTAAGTATGGTGCAAACAAGAACGAGAAGATCCTTACAGGTCTTAAGAGAATCTCTAAGCCTGGTCTTCGTGTATATGCATCAAAGGATGAGCTTCCAAAGGTACTCGGTGGCCTCGGTACAGCAATCATCTCTACAAATAAGGGTGTATTAACAGATAAGGAAGCTAGAAAAGAGAATGTTGGTGGAGAAGTACTGGCTTTCGTATGGTAAGTCGGGATTTTCCACAAGAGAATAATTAAGGAGGACAAGGCGAAATGTCACGAATCGGAAGAATGCCTATCGCTATTCCGGCAGGCGTAACTGTTGAGATAGCAGAAAATAATAAGGTGACTGTAAAGGGACCAAAGGGAACTCTTGAGAGAGTACTTCCAGCAGAGATGGAGATCAAGCAGGAAGGCGAAGAGATCCTCGTAAACAGACCAAACGACTTGAAGAAGATGCGTTCACTTCATGGTCTTACAAGAACTCTCATTCACAACATGGTAATCGGTGTAACTGAGGGTTATACAAAGGTTTTGGAAGTTAATGGTGTTGGTTACAGAGCAGCTAAGCAGGGTAACAAGCTGAACCTTGCACTTGGTTACTCACATCCAGTTGAGATGGTTGATCCAGATGGAATCACAACAACTGTTGATGGTAACAAGATCACTGTTAGCGGTATCGACAAGGAAAAGGTTGGCCAGTATGCTGCCGAAATCCGTGAGAAGAGAGCCCCAGAACCATATAAGGGCAAGGGTATCAAGTACGTTGATGAAGTTATCAGACGTAAAGTTGGTAAGACTGGTAAGAAATAATAAGGGAGTGAAAAGATATGATTAAAAAGGAATCAAGAAGTGCTATTCGTATTAAGAAGCATTTAAGAGTTCGTAACCGTTTTAGCGGCACTGCTGAAAGACCAAGACTTGCTGTATTCAGAAGTAATAATCATATGTACGCTCAGATTATTGACGATACAGTTGGTAACACTTTAGTGTCAGCTTCAACAGTTCAGAAGGACGTAAAGGATCAGTTAGAGAAGACAAATGATGTAGCAGCAGCTGCTTATCTTGGCAAGGTAATTGCACAGAAGGCACTTGACGCAGGCATCAAGGAAGTAGTCTTTGACAGAGGCGGTTTTATATATCAGGGTAAGATTCAGGCTTTAGCAGATGCTGCTAGAGAAGCTGGTCTTGAATTCTAATAGGGAGGAGAACAACACATGAAACGTGAAATTATCGATGCTTCTAATTTAGAATTGGAAGATAGCGTAGTAAACATTAAGCGTGTCACCAAGGTTGTAAAAGGTGGACGTAACATGAGATTTGCTGCTCTTGTAGTTGTCGGAGATAAGAACGGACACGTAGGTGCCGGCTTAGGTAAGGCAGCTGAGGTCCCTGAGGCAATCCGCAAGGCAAAAGAGGATGCAATCAAGAAACTTGTAAAAGTTGATATCAATGAGAATGGAAGTATTCCATATGATTATACAGGTAAGTTCGGCAGCGCAAGCGTTCTGCTGAAGTCTTCACCAGAAGGTACTGGTATCATCGCTGGTGGTCCTGCTCGTAAGGTATTGGAGCTTGCAGGATACAAGAACATCCGTACAAAGTCTCTCGGCTCTAACAACAAGCAGAATGTTGTTCTTGCTACAATCGAGGGTCTTAAGGCAATTAAGTCCCCAGAAGAGATTGCAAAACTCCGTGGTAAGTCTTTAGACGAGATTCTTAACTAAGGAGGTAATTTGAGATGGCAGATAAGGTAAAAGTAACATTAGTAAAGTCACCAATTGGTGCAATTCCTAAGCATAGAGCAACTGTGAAAGCACTTGGTCTTACAAAGATGCATAAGACTGTTGAACTTCCAAACAATGATGCTACAATGGGAATGGTACAGCAGGTTCGTCACTTAGTAAAAGTAGAAGAAGCTTAATTTTGTTAGAAGGAGGAACAGTCATGAATTTATCAAGTTTAAAGCCAGCTGAAGGCGCTGTATCAAGCGATAGCTTCAGAAGAGGCCGTGGACATGGTTCAGGAAATGGTAAGACTGCCGGTAAGGGCCACAAGGGTCAGAAGGCTCGTTCTGGAGCTCCAAGACCAGGCTTTGAAGGTGGACAGATGCCACTTTACAGAAGAATCCCTAAGAGAGGATTCACAAGCAGAAATCATAAGGAAATCGTTGCAATCAACCTTTCAGTTCTCGAGAGATTTGAAGATGGCGCAGAAGTATCTGTAGCTTCATTGATCGAGGCAGGTGTTGTAAAGAACCCTAGAGATGGTGTTAAGATTTTAGGAAATGGAGAGTTGACTAAAAAGCTTACTGTTAAGGCGAATGCATTCAGTAAGGCCGCTGCAGAGAAGATCGAAGCTCTTGGTGGAAAAGCAGAGGTGATTTAGTATGTTCAAAACCTTACGTGACGCTTTTAAGGTCAAAGAGATCCGTATGGGATTACTCTTTACATTCTTTGTCCTGATAGTCATCCGTTTTGGTTCGTTGATCCCGGTACCGGGACTGAATACAGTCGCAATCAAGGAATATTTGGAGAGCGCGCTCGGTGATGCAAACAGCTTCCTGAGCTCGTTCACCGGTGGTTCCTTCACACAGATGTCTATTTTTGCATTGAATGTAACACCATATATTACTTCTTCCATTATCATCCAGCTTCTTACTATTGCGATTCCAGCATTGGAGGAGATGCAGAAGGATGGTGAGGACGGAAGAAAGAAGATTACAGCTATCACAAGATATGTAACAATCTTTTTAGCAGTAATCGAGAGTCTCGGACTTGTCATTGGTTTCGACCGTGGACATTATATGACAGTAACCGGACCACTTGGATATCTGCTTGTTATCATTACATTGACAACAGGTAGTGCCTTTGTTATGTGGCTTGGTGAGCGTGTGACGGAAAAAGGTGTTGGCAACGGTATTTCTATTATCCTGTTGATAAACATCGTATCCAGAATGCCAAGTGATTTTTCGGACTTATATACAAAGTTCATGAAGGGTCAGGATATTGTAGATCAGGTAATCGCAGGTGCGATTATTCTGGCGGTTATACTTGTAACAACAATTTTGGTTGTTTTGTTACAGGGCGGAGTCAGAAAGATTCCGGTACAGCATGCACAGAAGGTACAGGGAAGAAGAATGATGGGCGGACAGCAGAGTCATATTCCTCTGAAGGTCAACACATCAAGCGTTATCCCGGTTATCTTCGCTTCTTCCATTCTTTCCGTACCAATGGTTGTTGTGAATTTGTTTAATATCAACACCAGCGGTGTATGGGCAAAGATTTTAAGAGGTATGAATTCGAATTACTGGTTTAACCCTGCATATCCATGGGCAAGTGTAGGTCTGATTATATACATCCTGTTGGTTGTATTCTTCGCATATTTCTATACATCGGTAACATTTAACCCGATGGAAGTAGCGAACAACTTAAAGAAGAGCGGTGGATTTATTCCAGGTATCCGTCCTGGTAAGCCGACACAGGATTACTTAAATAAAATACTGAATTACATCGTATTTATCGGTGCGGTTGGTCTGTTGATCGTTGCGGTCATCCCAATCTTCTTCAACGGAATGTTTGGTGCGGACGTATCGTTCGGCGGAACCTCACTCATCATTATCGTAGGTGTAGTTCTTGAGACGATTGATCAGATCGAGTCTAAGATGATTGTACGAAATTATTCAGGATTCTTGAATGATTAATGTCAATAAAAGGAAGCAGGAGTGTATCCTATGGGTACATTCCTATTCCTAGTTATAGGGAAATAAATTTTGCGGAAACAAAAAGCATAGAAAAGAAAAGTATGGAGGGACAATAATTTGAAGATTATTATGTTAGGCGCACCTGGTGCAGGTAAGGGAACGCAGGCAAAGATGTTAGCTGAGAAGTACGGAATTCCACACATTTCGACTGGAGATATCTTCCGTGCCAATATCAAGAACGGTACAGAGCTTGGCGCAAAGGCAAAGGAATACATGGACAAGGGATTACTTGTTCCAGATGAGCTGGTTGTAGACCTGATCATGGATCGTTTCAAGGCAGATGACTGCAAGAACGGTTACATCCTTGACGGATTCCCAAGAACCATTCCGCAGGCAGAGGCACTTGACGCTGCTCTTGCTGCAAATGGCGAGAAGATCGACTATGCAGTCAACGTGGAAGTCCCAGATGAAAACATTGTAAATAGAATGTCCGGCAGACGCGCATGTGTAGGATGTGGTGCAACCTATCATATCGTATACAACCCAACTAAGGTTGAGGGTAAGTGCGATACTTGTGGTGCAGACCTGATCCTTCGTGACGACGACAAGCCGGAGACAGTCCTGAACCGTTTGAAGGTTTACCATGAGCAGACACAGCCACTGATCGACTTCTATACAAAGAAGGGCGTCATCGCAGAGGTAGACGGAACAAAGGATATGAAGGACGTATTTGATGCGATTGTAGCTATTTTAGGTTAATATCTGTATCGGAGTTCAAAATGGCGATCATAATCAAAACAGAACATGAGATAGAGCTTATGCGTAAGGCGGGAGAGATTCTCGCCAAAACGCATGAGGAATTGAAGAAAATTATAAAACCGGGCATATCCACATATGAGATAGACAAGTGCGGTGAGGATTTTATCCGAAGCTGCGGATGCGAACCATCGTTCCTGAATTATCAGGGCTATCCGGCGTCCATCTGTGTCTCAGTCAATGATGAGGTTGTACACGGCATACCGTCTAAAGAACGGATTTTGCAGGAAGGCGATATCGTAAGCCTCGATGCCGGAGTTATATACAAAGGATATCACTCGGATGCTGCAAGAACGTATGGTGTCGGAACGATCGATTCCGAATCGGTGCAATTGATCGAGGTAACGAAGCAAAGCTTTTTTGAAGGGCTTGCACAGTGCCGGGCGGGCAATCATATAAATGATATATCCAAAGCGGTTTTTGGGTATGTTACGAAAAGAGGGTATTCTGCCGTCCGTGATCTGGTTGGACACGGCGTCGGCGCACATCTCCATGAGGAACCAAATGTGCCGAATTACCCGAAGCTGTTCAAAGGCCCGAAGTTAAAACCGGGGATGGTCATAGCGATTGAACCGATGATCAACATTGGAAGCTATCAGGTTGGCTGGCTGAATGATGACTGGACAGTCGTTACCATGGATGGCTCACGTTCCGCGCATTATGAAAATACAGTACTGATAACTGAGGGAGATCCAGAGATCTTATCACGTGCAGAGGGATTGGAATTATAATATAGATCAATAAATTAAGGAGGATATGATATGCCAAAGGCAGACGAAATCGAAATGGAAGGAACCGTATTGGAGAAGCTTCCAAACGCAATGTTTCAGGTAGAATTAGAGAATGGGTTGAAGGTACTTGCCCATATCAGTGGAAAGCTCAGAATGAATTACATTAAAATCCTTCCGGGCGACAAAGTAACAGTGGTTTTATCTCCATATGATCTTACAAAAGGAAGAATCACCTGGAGAGCAAAATAAATTTACATTTTCACTTGCATTTCGCTATGGAAAATGGTATCATAGGTTTTCGTAGCGGACTTTTTGGAAAGGAGAGTATTTTAATGAAGGTTAGAGCATCAGTTAAACCAATTTGCGATAAGTGCAAAGTCATTAAAAGAAAAGGCAGTATTCGTATAATCTGCGAAAATCCAAAGCACAAACAGCGTCAGGGTTAATTCATGTTCGCGTATGTCATAAATGCCATTTATGATAGAACATGGGTCATTGTTAGACATTAGGTCTTACAATCTGACAGGACAGTTGGAACAAGGTATGTAGGATGATAGCCCATCTATAACTATGCCTTGTATTTGTGCGTGTAATGGTATTCCACATTACATACCAACTTCGATTGACGCCACGCCGGTATTCGGGTGGACGACAACGGACATCAGCTCTTGGCTGGAGTTGATAAAAGCGGCTGGACACATAGCATGTGTCAAAAATTGTTTCATTAAGTTATTTTACGGAGGTATAACAAGAATGGCTCGTATTTCAGGTGTTGATTTACCAAGAGAAAAGCGAATCGAAATCGGACTTACCTATATCTATGGTATAGGAAGAACATCAGCTACAAGAATTCTGAAAGAAGCAAACGTAAATCCGGACACTAGAGTTCGTGATCTGACTGACGATGAGGTTAAGAGACTCAGCGAAGTTATCAACGAAACTCAGGTCGTAGAAGGTGATCTGCGTAGAGAAGTAGCTCTTAACATTAAGCGTTTACAGGAAATCGGTTGCTACCGTGGTATCCGTCACAGAAGAGGATTACCTGTTCGTGGACAGAAGACAAAGACAAATGCAAGAACTCGTAAGGGTCCTAAGAAAACAGTAGCAAATAAGAAGAAGTAATGGAGGTTCAGGTTAATGGCTAAGAAAGTTACTACTAAGAAAGTGGCTAAGAAGCGTGTTAGAAAGAATGTTGATCGTGGACAGGCTCATATTCAGTCATCTTTTAACAATACAATCGTTACATTGACAGATGCCGAAGGTAATGCATTATCTTGGGCAAGTGCAGGTGGACTTGGATTCAGAGGTTCCAGAAAGTCTACGCCATATGCTGCACAGATGGCAGCAGAGACAGCTACAAAGGCAGCTCTTCCTTATGGATTGAAGTCAGTAGATGTTATGGTTAAGGGACCAGGTTCAGGTAGAGAGGCAGCTATCCGTGCACTCGCAGCCTGCGGTTTGGAAGTATTAAGTATCAGAGACGTAACTCCAGTTCCACATAACGGATGTCGTCCACCAAAGAGAAGAAGAGTCTAATAATAAGGAGGTACATGATAATGGCAGTAGATAGAACACCTATTCTCAAGAGATGTAGATCCTTAGATATGGATCCAGTCGTTCTCGGTGTAAATAAGAAGTCAAGAAGAAAATTGACTAGAGCAAACAGAAAAGTAAGTGAGTACGGATTACAGCTTCGTGAGAAGCAGAAGGCTAAGTTTATTTATGGTATGCTTGAGAAGCCTTTCCGTAACTTGTATGTAAAGGCAGAGCGTATGCCAGGTCTTACAGGACCAAACCTTATGATCCTTCTTGAGTCCAGATTGGATAACGTAGTTTTCCGTATGGGATTTGCAAGAACAAGACGTGAGGCCAGACAGATCGTTGATCACAAGCATGTATTGGTTAATGGCAAGTGCGTAAATATTCCTTCATACAGAATCAGTGCTGGTGATAAGATTGAAATCAAAGAGAAGAGCAAGTCTCTTCAGGGATTTAAGAATATCGTAGAGGCAAACGCAGGCGTTGTTACTCCAGCTTGGATGGAGTCAGACGTTGAGACATTGACAGGAACTGTTAAGGAGCTTCCACTCAGAGAGCAGATTGACGTACCTGTAAACGATACACTTATCGTCGAGTTGTACTCTAAGTAATTCGCGTAAGTAAAGGGTTTGTAGCTAAGTAACACCAGTTATCCAGAAGGAGGGTCAGTAGTGTTTGAATTTGAAAAACCTAGAATTGAAATCGCAGAGATTTCAGACGATAACAAATATGGTAAGTTTGTAGTAGAGCCATTGGAAAGAGGCTATGGTATTACACTTGGTAATTCTCTTCGTAGAATTATGTTATCATCTCTTCCGGGAACTGCAGTTAGTCAGGTTAAGATTAAGGGCGTTCTGCATGAGTTCTCATCTCTTCCAGGTGTAAAGGAAGATGTGACAGAGATCGTGATGAATATCAAGGATCTCTGCATCAAGAACAATTCTACAACAAATGAGCCTAAGGTTGCATATATTGATGCTTCAGGTGATAAGGTTGTGACGGCTGGTGATATTCAGGTAGATGCAGATCTTGAGATTTTGAATCCGGATTTGGTAATCGCAAATTTGAGCGGTCCGGAAGCAAAGTTGGAGATGGAGCTTCTGATCACAAACGGCAGAGGTTACGTTGGATCTGACAAGAACAAAGGTCTTGATTCATCTATTGATGCAATCGCTGTTGATTCTATCTATACACCTGTGGAGCGTGTAAATCTGACAGTTCAGAACACACGTGTCGGACAGGTTACAGATTATGACAAGCTTACACTTGATGTATTTACAAATGGTACATTGGCACCAGATGAGGCAGTCAGCCTTGCAGCAAAGGTGCTCAGTGAGCATTTGAATCTCTTCATCGATCTTTCAGAGAATGCTAAGTCTGTTGACGTTATGGTAGAGAAGGAAGACGATCAGAAGGAAAAGGTACTTGAGATGAGTATCGACGAACTGGAACTTTCCGTTCGTTCTTATAACTGCTTGAAGAGAGCAGGTATTAATACAGTTGAAGAATTGACAAATAAGACTCCGGACGATATGATGAAGGTTCGTAACCTTGGTCGTAAGTCTCTCGATGAAGTTTATGCTAAATTAAAAGAACTTGGTTTGTCGCTTCGTACTGGTGATGAATAATATCCACTTAAGCCGAAGGATTAGTAAGCAAAGTGAAGACCCGAAAGGGTAAGGAGGAAAATTAAAATGGCAATGTATAGAAAACTTGGTAAAAAGTCTGATCAGAGAATCGCATTACTTCGTAATCAGGTAACACAGCTTCTCTATCATGGAAAGATTGAGACAACAGAGGCTAGAGCGAAGGAAGTTCGTAAGATCGCTGAGCACCTTATCACACTTGCTGTTAAGGAGAAGGATAACTTCGACGAGATCAAGGTAACTGCTAAGGTTGCTAAGAAGGACAAAGATGGCAAGCGTATCAAGGAAGTTGTAGATGGTAAGAAGGTTACACAGTACGACGAAGTTGAGAAGACAGTTAAGAAGGATCAGCCTTCCAGACTGCACGCTAGACGTCAGATGCTTAAGGTTCTCTACCCGGTAGTTGAGGTTCCTACAGATGCTGCAGGAAAGAAAGCTGCTACAAAGAAGGTAGACCTTACAGCTAAGCTCTTCGACGAGTATGCTGCAAAGTATGCTAGCCGCAAGGGTGGTTACACACGTATCGTTAAGATTGGCGAGCGTCGTGGTGACGGTGCTATGAAGGTTATTCTTGAGTTAGTTTAATCTATATAAAACCAGACGGGTTGTCGAAAGGCAGCCCGTTTATTTTTTCATGGAGAATAATTATGACGAGAAAAATCGGAATTGTGTGCTGTTCAGATGGATTCAATCGGGCATACGAAGGTGAGATTGAGGAATTGCATCGGATACTGGCAGACATGGGGATTGAGAGTGTGATCAGCCCATTTCTGTATGCGCGTGATGGTGTGGCGAGTGGAACGGCAGAAGAACGTGCGAAGGCAGTAATGGATTTTTACTTGGATGATACGATTGACGCAATCTGCGACATATCCGGTGGAGATATCGCGAATGGAATCCTGCCGTATCTGGATTATAGCGTGATTGCAAAGATGGATAAGCAGTTCTGGGGATACAGTGATCTGACGACTATATTAAATGCAATCTACGCGAAGACCAGGCAGACAGGGGTGTTGTATCAGATAAGAAATGTGCTCTATAAGGAGCGCAAGCAGCAGATGACGGATGTGCGAGATGTCCTGTGTGAGGGTGGTGATGCGTTGTACCGGATCGATTATCATTATGTACAGGGGACGGAGATGCATGGAATCATTGTCGGAGGAAATATCCGTTGTTTCTTAAAGCTGTCTGGGACGGCGTATATGCCAGATCTGAATGGGAAGATTCTACTTCTGGAGAGTCGGTCCGGAACAGTAGCACGAATGGAAACCTATCTGAGCCAGTTGCAGCAGATTGGTGCATTTGAGCAGATCGCGGGTATCCTGCTTGGAACATTTACGGAGATGGAAGCAAAGCAGTGCATGCCGGATATTGTGCAACTTGTGAAGAAGTATGTGAGAAAAACAATGCCGATTGCGGTCACGAAGCAGATCGGACATGGGACAGATGCCAAAGGGATTGTAATAGGCGGAGAATTGTAATTTTTCGTCAAGCATTTTATGGAAATACGTTTGCCTTGCCGTGCATATGATGATATGATGACTTTAGTTATGAAAAGTTTGATATATGCGGGGTAGGGGTATGAAAAAATGGAGAAATAATTCAGACAATGCAGGTTTCACACTGGTTGAATTGATTATTGCAATTGCAATCATGGCGGTGCTCGCGGGTGCAATCGGTCTGACGGTTATTCGTTACATTAGGAAAGCCAGAGCATCAAATGCGATGGAGGAACTTCGGACGATTGTCTCGGCGGTTGAGACAGGCATGCTTTCCAGTTATGCGGAAGATCATGAGATGAATCTAGATAAGACATATACGGATGACGAAGGGAATGCACAGCGATGTGGTGTACTCACGAATTATATGATCAGCCGGGCACAGAATAAAAGTGCAAATGGCATTACCGATGCAAATGCGTTGGAGTATTATTTTGCACAAAAGGTGTTGGAAGAATTGAATGCGGAGAATGGAAGCGACTATCGTTTCCTGAATTTTACGGGCGACGAGGATGAGCCGCTTGGAATGAATTGTGATTCGTTCTACGGACAATTTGGTTGTCCGGGCGTGATTGTTGTGTATGGTGGGGAAGGAAAGGTGCTGTTTGCGCAGTATTATAACTCTGGTTGCCTGATTCAGTATGAGGCGGGCGAAGGCTATACCTATCTGGATGATACGACGGAATTCGTCGGAAGTACGACGATTCATTAGTGTGATTTGCTCGAATCCGCCGATACAGACGATGCAATAATTGATGAGAATATAAAAGAAAAAGGATTGACTGTATAGATACAGCTAATCCTTTTTTATCTGTTATGTGAGATTGCATTGACTGTCAATCAGACCGGCATATGGAATATCTGACGTGGGTCTAAGGCTCCATAGATTTCGCGTCAACCATCTGGATAGCTCCGGCGAAGTTCCCCTGGAAATAGTTCGCGATTTCATCGGAATATCCATATACAATTCCCTTTCTGTAAGGGAATAACAGGTTCTGCAGTTGGGCGACTGCTTCATCAAGCGGTGCTTTCTTGGAGAAACCACCGGTTGTGATCTGCCCGAGTGAATAAGTTCCGCCATCTCGTGCAAGCAGATATAAGGTATGAAATTTGCTTGTCGGAATAAAATTCATCGTCTGTTTAACCACATTTCCATAGATCCACATGATATCGCGAATCGGAATTACGCGCACCGTCTTCGCCTCATAGACGAGAATTGCCGTCGGTGTTGCAACGAAAGAGAACGCTTCCACACCGTATGGAATCTGCTGGTCAAGCATTGCAATCTCCTGTGGCGAAAGCAAATTCCATGATGCTTCAGCGGCTGCGTATTTTTTCTTATTAAATGCAGTCTGCTTGATACCGCCCCAGGCAGTAATCCGTGCGTTGATGTTTGTAAAATTTGTAAAATCCATATGTACCCTCCCAATGTGTGTAAAATAAATGTCAGATATAACTGACAAATAGTCTGAAAATGCTATATTCCATACATTTCGTACAATAATAGCAGATTCATGCAAATTATAACATAGAAAAGCTGAAAAATCATTTTTATTTAACGAAAAAATATTGTATGGATGTTTCCGTGTTAATATGTGAAAATTTCTTTATTCTTTTGAGAAAAAATTGCGACATACATAGAAAAAATGGTATAGTAATGGATATGTTATAAGATAGTTATTGCGAATATGAAAAACAATCAGGAATATAGGATATCATGATAAAAATCAGAGATCTCACATTTGAATATTTTGACCGGGATGACGAAGGAAATCTGACGGAGATGGTAAACGCCATCCGCGGAATCAATTTTGATGCAGGAGAAGGTGAATTTATCGTTGTGGCAGGGGTGAATGGAAGCGGAAAAAGCACATTTGCAAAGATCTTAAACCGCCTGTTGCTTCCGATTGAAGGTACGGTTCTCATCGGCGGACTCGATGCAATGCAGGAGGAAAATATCATTCCGATCCGGAAGATGGTTGGCATGGTGTTCCAAAATCCTGACGATCAGCTGATTGGTAGTGTAGTGGAAGAGGATGTCGCTTTTGGTGCGGAGAATATTAGCGTGCCGCACAAGGAACTGGTGAAGCGGGTGGAGGATGCACTTGCACAGGTAGGGCTTGCGGCATCCATGCGCATCGAAGAGCTATCCGGAGGTGGAAAACAGAAGGTTGCGATTGCAGGCGTGCTTGCAATGAAGCCGCGGTATATCGTGCTTGATGAGGCAACCAGTATGCTCGATCCAAAATCCAGGCGGGATGTGCTGCAGCTGATGAAAGAGCTGCAGAAGCAGGGAATCACGATTATTCTCATTACACATCTGATGGAGGAACTTCTGCTGGCAGATTGGATTTACGTGATGCATCAGGGAAGGCTTGCTATGAAGGGCAGCCGGGAAGCGCTTTTCTCGCAACCGGAGAGGCTGCGTGAGTTTGGATTGGAACTGCCGATGACCGTGCTGCTTGCACATGCTCTTGCGGAGCGTGGGTGCGTGCGGACGAAGGATTTATTTTCCGTGGAAGCGATTGCGGAACGCATATACAAGGAACATCCGTATGCATTTCTGAAGGAAAAGACAATGGAGCCTGCATCCGTGGATAAGAAAGCGAAAGTGTTGTCGCAGGCGATTGTATTTCAACATGTGAACCTATCATATGGAAAGAAATCGATTTTGAATGATGTATGTTGTTCTATTGAGAAGGGCAGCTATACGGCAATCATTGGACCTTCGGGGGCTGGAAAATCGACGCTTTTGCAGATGATTCCGGCGCTCATTTCACCGACGGATGGAAGCATTTATGTGGATGGAATGGAAGTGACGGATACTTCTGCGGATATTGCAGCATTGCGTAAGAAAATCGGGTTCATCTTCCAATATCCAGAGCAGCAGTTGTTTGCGAAAAATGTTTATGAGGATGTAGTATTTGGACCGCGGAATGTCGGCATCAGCGAGGTTGAAGCGGAGAAACGTGCGTATGAGGCGATTCAGTTTGTCGGGTTGCCGCAGGATGTCTATGATCTGCCGATGGATAAGCTGTCGGGTGGGCAGAAGCGGCGTGTTGCATTGGCGGGCGTGATTGCAATGCAACCGGATTACCTGATCTTAGATGAACCGTTGGCAGGGCTTGATCCGGTTGGAAAGAAAAAGATGCTGCAGATCCTGCGTGCGTTACACCGGGATGCGGGAATTACAGTGGTTGTAGTCAGTCACGATGCAGACGCAGTTGTGGAGGACGCGGAGCAGGTATTGTATCTGAGGGATGGGAAAATCTTGGAGCAGGGAGCACCGTCGGATGTATTTTACCGGTTGTGGCTGCGCGAGATGGAGCATATGACGAGGGATAAGCATTCGAAAATGAATGGCGAACAGATGAGAGACAGAAGCACTGGACGTTTATCCGAAGATACGCTGGCAGAAGCAATCTGCGAGCTTCCGGGCTGCATGCAGTTGTTGATCCGCCTGCGCATCATGGGACTTCCGGTATCATGTAAGCATACGCAGCTTGCGGAGACGGTGCAGGCAATCGTGGATGCGGTTGGAAGATGATTTCGTATATAGATATTGTAGTATAAGAATGTCTAAAAGAGGTAGGAACATGATGAAGGATATCACATGGGGACAGTACCATAGCGTGGATTCGATGATCCACCGGATAGATCCCCGTGTCAAAATTCGATTTACAATTATATATATTATCCTGCTGTTGCTGGATCGGAATCTGCCGTTGTTTCTGTTTCTTACGACAGTATTTGCCGGTGTGTGGGCGTGCAGCCGGGTGCCGATGCGCAAGATGATACGCGGAACGAAGGGCGTGTTCATTTTCATCTTAATTTGCAGTATATTAAATGCATTTACCATGCATGGAACGACGTTGGTAAAGCTTGGCGTGCTCACGATCACGAAGGAGGGACTGATCAAAGCCGGATTCGTGTTCTGGCGGATGTTGTTGTTGATTCTGATGTCAAGCCTGTTGATGTATACGACGACACCGACGAGACTGACGGACGGTATGGAGAAGTGCATGCATTTAAGCGGCGGTGTGGCAATGGGAATCACGATCGCGCTACGATTTGTACCGATATTATTTGGAGAGTTAGACCGGATCATGAAGGCGCAGATGGCGCGTGGCGCGGACTTCAAGAAGGGAAATCCGGTCGTGCGTTTAAAGAAGCTTCGGACAGTGATCTTGCCGCTTTTCCAGAATGCAATCTCGCGTGCCGGACATCTGGGCGATGCGATGGACAGCCGCTGCTATACGGGCGGCAAAGGACGGACGAAGCTGCATCCACTCGTGTATGAGAGACGCGATGTGGTCGCGTATGTGTGCATGCTGGCGATGGTTATTGCGTCGGTGGTGTTGATTGTGAAGTTCTAAAACGTAGGATAGATAAGTAGATGATAGTTACTGAATGATATATAGTGGTGAGATAGAATAGTGTATTTCACAATATAAGAGAAAGGAGATTCGCTCCATGAAACGAATCAAATTAACCGTTGCGTATGACGGGACAAATTATTGTGGCTGGCAGATTCAGGACAATGGAATTACAATCGAGGAAGTCCTGAACCGGGAACTGTCGAAGCTGTTGCAGGAGGATATCAAGATCATTGGCGCAAGCCGGACAGATTCCGGGGTGCATGCGCTTGGAAATGTGGCAGTCTTTGATACGCAGACACGGATTCCGCCGGAGAAGATCAGCTTCGCGTTGAACCAGCGGCTGCCGGACGATATCCGGATTCAGGAATCGTGCCAGGTGGCGGATGATTTTCATCCGCGGTTTTGCGATACGATCAAGACGTATGAGTATCGCATCTGGAACGACAAGTTTCCGAACCCGCTCGTACGGCTTTACTCGAAATTTTGTTATTTCAATGTTGATGTAGCGAAGATGGAGCAGGCAGCAGCGTATCTCGTCGGAGAACATGATTTCAAATCATTTTGCACGCCGCGGACACAGGTGGAGTCAACGGTGCGCACGGTCACAGAGATTTCCTTCCGCACAGAGGGCAAGATGATCATTATGACGATCCGCGGAACCGGTTTCCTATATAATATGGTGCGGATCATTATGGGTACATTGCTTAAATGCGGGATGAACATGTATCCGCCGGAGCATGTGAAGGAGATTCTCGATGCGAAGGACCGCGCGGCAGCAGGTCCGAAAGCGGAAGCGTGTGGACTGCAGTTGGTTGGAATTGAATATTTGTAGAAAATTTACGCATTTCTTGAAAAAAACGTTGACACACGCGGACACGTATAATATAATACCTAAATGTGACAAAAGACAGGTGAAGTGCGTCCCAATAGCCCCGGGATTCATGGAATACTCTTTTGAAGCAATGTACAGTACGCATTCGGCACTGTGCGGACAGGCTGTTTCGGACATTTCGGCTTGAAAGCATGGGTATGATGCAGGACAATTCGAATAATTTTAAGGAGGAACACCACAATGAAGAGCTTTATGGCAAGCCCATCAAACATTGAAAGAAAGTGGTATGTAGTAGATGCTACAGGACATACATTAGGTCGTTTATCATCAGAGATCGCAAGCATTTTAAGAGGAAAGAACAAGCCGACATTTACACCACACATCGATACAGGTGACTATATCGTAGTTGTAAATGCTGATAAGATCAAAGTAACAGGTAAGAAGATGGATCAGAAGGTTTACTATCACCATTCTGATTACGTTGGCGGTATGAAAGAGCAGACTCTCAAAGAGAAGATGGCTAAGAAGCCAGAGGATGTTATCTACCTTGCAGTTAAGGGCATGCTTCCAAAGGGACCTCTCGGAAGACAGATGATCAAGAAGCTTTATGTTTACGCTGGACCAGAGCACAAGCAGCAGGCTCAGAAGCCAGAAGTATTAGAGATTAAGTATTAATAAGGGAGGAAACGTTCGTGGCTAAGAATAGTAATAGATTTTACGGAACAGGTAGAAGAAAAAGCAGTATCGCAAGAGTTTACCTTGTACCAGGAACTGGTAAGGTAACTATTAATAAGAAAGACATGGATGAGTATTTCGGTCTTGATACATTGAAGCTCATCGTTAAGCAGCCATTTGCAGCAACAGGTACAGAAGGAAAGTTCGATGTACTTGTAAATGTTAAGGGTGGCGGATTTACAGGTCAGGCTGGTGCTATCAGACATGGTATCTCCAGAGCACTCCTCGAGGCAGACGCTGAGTACAGACCAGCGCTCAAGAAGGCAGGATACCTTACAAGAGATCCTCGTATGAAGGAAAGAAAGAAGTACGGCTTGAAAGCAGCTCGTCGTGCTCCGCAGTTTTCAAAGAGATAATTTGCGAGCAATCGCATGCAAAAAGCTCCAGAGAATTTATTCTCTTGGAGCTTTTTTGTTGCGATTATTGGCGGATTGATGATGACCGAGCCGTAGCGAAGCGTAGAGGAGGTTCATGTGCTAGATTCGCAGATAATCCGTATAAGTTGACTTGCAATCCCCGCAAGTAACTACCACAAAAACCTCAAATATTTGATAGAACCCGTCGAAAAAAACGAGTATAATAAATAGAAAATACATAGAAAAGGGGGAGGGAGATTTTATATCTTCCGAAAATGTATGGGAACTATTAAAAATACAAAAGGGAAACGATTAAATATCTTATGGGTGATTATCCTGATCGGCAGCGTTCCGCTGCTCACGGCAATTCTGATTCTGACAATTTATTCTACAAGAAAAATGGAACAGGAACTTGAAGACAGTACATATGCAAGACTAAAGGCATGTGCGGTTTCGGTAGAGAAATACTTTGAGTGGGATGTCCGCGAAGACATCTTATGCAGGGACGATGTCAGCTACGAGTTTATCGATTCATTGAAAAAGGACAATATCGAGCTTACATTTTTTGAAGGAGATGAACGATACATCACTTCGGTTGTTGATGAGAATGGAAACCGTCCGGAGGGAACAAAGGCAGATGCTGCAATCTGGAAAACTGTCCAGGCGGGCAAGGATTACCACGCAGATGGTGTACAGATTGCAGGTGCAGATTACTATGTATACTACACACCGGTGTATTCCGATGCCGGTGATGTGATCGGTATGGGATTTGCCGGCGAGAAAACAGCGACTGTCAACGCAGCAAAGAAGGGACTTGTGCGTACATTGTTACTGATCTCTGCGGCGATAGGCATTCTATACCTGGGTGCCCTGATTCTCCTTGCGTTGAAGATCCGGAAGTCACTGGCGAAGACAACAGCACATATTGAACGGATTGCGAACGGAAGTATTTCAGAAGACGTGGAAGGCTCTTCGGCAATTGCGGAGATTGACACGTTGATTGATTCCTCAAAGATACTTAAGGAAAAACTGAATAATATTGTAACAAGTGTAAATGATCATGTTGTGAATCTGCAGCAGGATACATCTTCCCTGAATGAGCGCGCTGATTTCAGTAATGAGGGTGCCGGACAGATCAGTCAGGCGATGGAGGAATTGTCTGTGACCGCGGTGACACTGGCAGATAATGTGCAGGATGTCAATGCGAAGTCCATCGAGATGGGAAATGCAATCACGGATATCGATAATGATGTGCAGGTATTAAGTGCAAATTCTGAGCAGATGGGCAAGGCGAACAGCACAGCAACCAAGTCCATGGAGACTGTACTGGACAGCTCAAACCAGTCGGCAGAGATTATTGAGCGGATCACAAATCAGATTGAAGAGACAAACCAGGCGATTCTGTCAATCAATGAGGCAGTCAACCTGATTATGGATATTACCGGACAGACAAGTCTGCTTGCGTTAAATGCATCAATCGAAGCAGCACGTGCCGGACAGTCGGGAAGCGGATTTGCGGTTGTGGCAAGTGAGATCAAGAAGCTGGCAGAGCAGAGTGCCGAGGGTGTGGATACGATCAAACAGGTGGCTGATAATATCTTTGCGAAATCAAATGAGTGTGTGAGTATGGTACATGATGTACAGACATTGCTCAGAAAAGAGCAGGATGATATCTCTGCAACATGCAGCAGCTTTGCAACACTCAGCAAGACGATTAGTGACAATATTGTGGCAGTAACGCGGATCAGCGAGAAGTCAAAGCAGCTTGATGGTATCAAGCAGTCCATCATAGCCAATATTACTGACCTCAGTGCGATTTCCGAAGAAAATGCGGCAAGTAACGAGGAAGTATCTGCGAATGTGACAAGTATTGCCGAAGCAATCGACCAGATGAACACGGCAACCGGACATGTCAGCAAGGTGTCGGATGAACTGGCAGAAATGATGAAGTATTTTGAATAAGAATATCAGAAGGATGAAGTATGAGTGTATTTTATTTCATTAAAACAGGATTTTTCCTTCTGGTAATGTTATTTGCTATTATTATTACAATATGGATGATCCGATCACGCAAACAAAGAGAACGTGATGGATCGGTTGATCCCATTATGGATATGGTAAATCAAATGGGAGGGATTGGTTCTGAATTTGACAAAATGGTGTTGGATGTGAATCCAAAATACCGGTTGAAAAAAGATCCGCAGAGAATATACTGGATACTATTATTTGAGATTTTATCGTTTCTGGTAGTTATAGTCAGTATGATAAGAAAAATGATGGAACTTGGATATATTCCAGATATACATGGTAAATCAGAATGGGTATTTATTGAGGCAACGATTTTGTTGTTAGGCGGGATTGCATTGCTGCAATTCCGGAAAATAAAGAGGAAAATTCGAATTCGTGAGAACAATATGGAGGATATGCAGATAGAAGGGACGGTTGTCGATGTAGTGAATGGTTATGCTACAGCGATGCATGGCTATGGAAGGCTGATTGTTGAGTATTATGATCCATATGAGCTATGTAAGAAAAGAATTGTGTTAGGACAGGATTTTAAGGTAAAAAAATACCCAATTGGAAAAAAATATACACTTTCATATTCCAGATCCATGCATGAGGCATACGATTTATGTAATAATCGTTTAGAAGGGCGAAAGGACATATATTTTACGTTTATAGGTATAATAATGTGTTTGCTGGCTGTATTGTGTATCTTATTAGCGTTAATTTTAATATGATAAAATAGTTGAACGGATATTTGAGAACCTGAATTTTCAGGTTCTCTTTTTTATGTTCAAGATTAAAATACTACTTGACATATAATACTATACGTTATATAGTATACGACATAAGGAGGTATACATATGGATATTCAATTAAAACGAGGCATGTTGGATGTATGCGTGCTGGCGGCAATCAAAGATGAAGATTCCTATGGATATCAGATCATCAAAGATATGAAACCGTATGTGACGATTTCTGAGTCGACGCTGTATCCGATCTTGAGACGTCTGGAAGCAAATGCGTATCTGACGGTACAATCGGTGGAGCATAACGGACGACTTCGGAAATATTATCATATTACAGACGCAGGACGGGCGCGAATCGATGAGTTTCAGGAGGAATGGAAGGAACTGGAATCCATCTATCGGTTTATCGTTCGGGAAGAACCTATGAAGGAGGCACAAGACCATGAATAAACAGGAATATTTGTCGGCAATCCGGGTGCGGATTCCGAAGATGCCGACGGAAGATATGGAGCGGTTCATCGCTTATTACAGTGAGATGATCGATGACCGGATGGAAGATGGCATGACGGAGGAAGAGGCGGTTGCCATGATGGATACACCGGATGACGCGGTGGATCAGATTCTGGAAGATACGCCACTTAGCAAAATCGTTAAGCAGAAGATCAAACCGACGCATCGCCTGCGTGCATGGGAGATTGTTCTGATTGTACTTGGTTCTCCGGTCTGGGTGCCGCTTCTGCTTACAGCCGGAATTCTGGTATTAAGTATGTTAGTTGTTGTATTTTCACTATTGATTACATTTTATGCAGTAGTCATATCAGCAGCAGTCGCGGGAATTGCGGGAGTTTTAGCTGTGGTTCCATTCCTGATGATCAGCAATGTTCCGGCAGCGGTATTTATGCTTGGGTGCGGATTCGCAGGTGTCGGACTTACGATTCTGTTCTTTGTCGCAGTGAAGCCGGTAACGGTGGGATTCTGGAATCTGTGTAAGGCAGCTGTGAGCGGCATCAAAAGAAAGTTCGTAAAGGAGGGCTAAGATATGAGCAAAACTAAAAAAGCGGTCATCATTGGTTCCGTGCTAGTCGGTATCGGTGTGATTATAGGATTTATCGGAATTGCAATAGGTGGATTTAAGTTTCCGAATGGAGCGGTCGATCTGACCACGATGAAAGCACTTCATGCCGAGAAGAAAACCGTGCAGATTGCGGATGCATTTGATAAAATAGAGATAGCCGGGGCAAGCAGCATGGATATCGAGATCTGCAAATCAAAGACCGGTAAGAATTATGTGGAGTATTATGATACGGACGATTGGACGAGTCGTGTGGATGTGAAGGACCGTGTGCTGAAATTCACAACGGACGACAAGGGAAAACATAAGGCGATTGTATCACTGGGATTTGGAAAAGATACGGCGGCACGGTTGTATCTGGCAGATGCGGAATACAAAGAAATCTCTGTAACAACCTTGAGCGGATATGTTACAATTCAGGATGTGAATGCAGAAACTGTAAATGTATCTGCATCCAGTGGAGATCTATATATGAAGAATATAAATGCCCCGGATTCCATTATGGCAACATCTTCTTCCGGAGATATTGATCTGGAAAATGCAACAGCAAAGCAGATAGAACTTGGAGCTAATAGTGGAGATATTGAGATGCAGGATATAACCGCAGAAAGCTTGCGTATGTCGACGTCCAGCGGAGACATAGATCTGGAGAGCGGTGATGCCGAGAAATTCGATATCACAACATCGAGCGGTGATGTCGATATGGAGATTACAGCGGGACGCGCATATCGGTTTGAGACGAAAACCAATAGCGGAGCTGTGGATGTTCCGGATGGAGATGCGGATTCCGACTATCTGTGCAAGATTGTAACATCGAGTGGAGATGTGGATGTGAAGCAGAAGTAGAGGTATATATGTTAGATATCATTATAGTAGAGGATAATCATGAAATCGGCGAGCTGCTTTCGGATTTTCTGCGGAAAGAAAATTATATTGTGAGCGTTGCAAAGGATGGCGAGGCTGCATTGGAGCTTTTTGAACGATACGGAGCGAAGCTTATAATCTTAGATCTGATGCTGCCGGGGATGGATGGCTTTGCAGTCTGCTCCAAGATTCGAGAGACATCCAATGCACATATTCTGATCGTGAGTGCCAAGACAGAAAAGAACGACAAATTAAAAGGCTTGAATCTGGGTGCTGACGATTACATTGAAAAGCCTTACGATATGGATATTCTGCTCGCGAAGATTCATGGTATCTTCAAACGCAAATACGCACAGGAGGAATTGATCTCCGGAACGATCCGCCTGAATACGGCGACACAGACGATTTATGTCGCAGATCAAAAGGTTGATTCCACAGCGAAGGAATTTGAGCTATTAAAATTACTGATGGAAAATAAAGGCGTGACACTGAAAAAGGAATATTTGTTCCGCACGATCTGGGGCAGCGACAGTGAATCGGAGATGCAGACACTGACAGTACATATTAAGTGGCTCAGACAGAAAATAGAGAAAGATCCAAAACATCCGGAGCATATTATCACGGAATGGGGAACGGGGTATCGGTTTGAATAAATATCGTAGATTTGTAATAATTTTCTTGTTGTTGGAAATCTGTCTGATAGGGATTTGTAACCTTTTCGTGGTACAAGCTCTAAAATCCAAGGATGAATATTCGTACCGGGTGGATGTGGCACGATGTGTACAGGAGCTGGAAACAGGAATTCCTTTGGAACAGATTAAGTTGTCAGATTATCCGACACTTACACGGGTAAGCATTTTTGATGCGCAGGAAGTGTGCAACGAAGAATACCGTGTGGAGGAAGTGCAGGGCAAGCTGTATCGGTTTTGTTACAGACGCACGGTGCAGTACGGAAGTATATGGAAACTGGATCTGGTGCTGGGCGCGTTGTGGATCTGTACAGCGGCATTTCTGATACTGCTCGGAAGAAAACTGGTTCGCCCGTTTGCGTCGATGGAAGGACTAACAACAGAACTTGCAAAAGGGAATCTGTCTGTACCAATCAAGGCAGAAAAAAGCCGTTTCTTCGGAAAATTCCTGTGGAGTCTGGATATGTTGCGGGAAAAGCTGGAGGCGGATAAGTTAAGAAGACTGGAGCTGGAGAAAGAGAAGAAGACACTCTTATTGTCGTTGTCGCATGATATACGCACACCGCTTTCGGCGATTGAATTATACTCGCAGGCACTGGAGGAAAATCTGTATGAAAATGAAGAAAAAAGGCAGCAGGCGATTGGCGGGATTCGCAAAAACACAGAGACAATTAAGAAATATGTAGGCGAGATCTCGAAAGCGGCACGGGAAGATTTCCTGAAGCTGGACGTGCATCAGGGGGAGTTTTATCTGTCGCAGATGATGCAGGCGTTGAAACTTTATTACAAAGAAAAATTCGCGGATTTACATACAGACTTTCAGATGGAGTCCTTTGCAGATTATCTGCTATATGGCGATCTGGACCGTGCAGTTGAAGTGGGACAAAACGTGCTGGAGAATGCAATCAAATATGGCGATGGAAAATACGTGCATATTTCTTTTTCCGAGGAAGAAGACCACAGCCTGATTACGGTTGAAAACTCCGGGGATGGTCTCAAAGAAGAGGAACTGCCACATATTTTTGATGCGTTTTATCGTGGAAGTAATCATGCAGGTGTACGCGGAAGCGGATTGGGCTTATATATCTGTAAGGAACTGCTTCACAAGATGGATGGAGATATCTATGCGAAGACGCCGGAAACAGGCTTTGCAGTTACGATTGTACTTAGAAAAATGTAGGTGATTCCTGCATTTTTCTTTTTTAAGGATTATTTAATAATTTCCCTGTTATGATTGAGCCATAAACAAGGAAAGGGGCAGATTTATGTACTGGAATATCTTAAAGCGGGATATCAAACGGAAAAAGACGATGAATGTGATCCTGTTATTGTTCACAATTCTGGCAGCGGTTTTTGTTGCGAGTGGTCTGAACAATGTGGTCACTGTTATGAATGGGACTGATTATTTTTTTGAAAAAGCCGGGATCAAAGATTATGTGTTGTTCACGCAGAATGGGGATGGCGGCGTAGAGCAGATCCTGAAAACATCGGGATGTGTAAAGGATTACAGCATGGAAAAATGTATCTGGGGAACGAATGGAGATGTCACATATCAGGGCGAGAAACTGAAGGTAAAGAACAATACTTTGTTGATACAATCGCTGGATACGACGCAGTTTCATTATTTTCTGGAAGATAATCAGGAGTTGAAGGAGATTGCGGACGGAGAAATCTATATTACTGCTGGAAGTTTTGCAAGAAATGACATGCACGTCGGAGATACGATCCGGATTCAGATGAAAAACACAGACAAGACATTTCGCGTAGCGGGCGAAATCAAAGATGCGCTGCTTGGTTCTGACCTTATGGGAAATACAAGATTTCTGCTCAGCGAAAATGATTTCAAAGCGTATGAAGCGGACAAATCGTTGGAACCTTATCTTGGGAGAATCTTTCAGGTGGAGACGGATGATACAGGGACACTTTCAGCGGAATTGGCAAGCGCAACCAATATATTGTTTTCTTCAGAGAGAGCTACAATCCGCCTGTCGTATGTTATGGATATGATTCTGGCGATGCTTGTGCTTGTGCTGAGTATCTGCCTGATCATTGTATCCTTTGTGATTTTGAAATTTGTGATTACATTTTCCATCCGGGAGGAATTTCGCGAGATTGGCGTGATGAAGGCAATCGGTATCCGAAATGCGAAGATACGGCGCCTGTATATTGTGAAATATCTGGCAATGGCAATCGTTGGCGGAACAGTCGGATTTTTCGTGAGCATTCCATTTGGCAATCTGCTGATCGCATCTGTCTCGAAAAAGATGGTGCTTGGCAATGCGGGTGGGTATCTCTTTAATGCAATTGGCGTGTTGGCTGTGATTGGTCTGATGGTTGGATTTGCGTATCTTTGCACAGGAAAGGTCAGAAAGCTGACGCCGGTTGACGCGATACGAAACGGACAGACGGGAGAACGGTATCACAAAAAAACGATATATCGGTTAAGTAAAAGTCGCGCGCGTACACCATTTTATATGGCACTGAATGATATATTGAGTGCACCGCGTCGGTTTATTACGATTGTGCTGCCATTTTTTATCTGCTCGGTATTTATGCTTGGCGTTGTGATGGTGACATCGACGATGCAGAGTAAGAGTATGATCACCTGTTTTGGAAAGGAGTCGGATATCTATATCACAGATCCTAAAATGATGAAACCGGTTCTTCTGGATAAAGATCAAGAGCCCGTCCTGCAGGAGAACTATCGGGCGATTGCGGATGAGTTGGAAGCTGCAGGTATGCCGGTGGATAAGGTAAGCATGGAAGTCTGGTACAAGTATGCCTGTGAGGCAAATGGAAAGTTATATTCTGTGTTATTCCAGCAGAATACAGAGACGCATACGACAGATTATACATATGAGAAGGGAACGCCACCACAAAATGCATATGAGATTGCCATTACGCCGATGATTGCCGATCAGCTTGGCGTGGATATCGGAGATACCGTGACGATTGATTTTGGAACGGAGAAACGTGACTGTGTTGTGACAGCGTTATTTCAGACGATGAATCAGTTGGGGAAGGTCGGACGGCTTCATGAAGAGGCACCGACTTCAATGAAGTATTCGACGACTATAACGGGCTTTCAGGTTGATTTTTCAGATCATCCAGACGAAAAGGAGATTCAGACGCGTGTAAAGAAAATCAAGGAACTATGTGGAATTACCGGAGTGTTTGATGCTGCGGGATATTGCGTAGACTGCATGGGCGTTGGGGATACGATGGATACAGTCTGTCTGCTGCTTTTGGCGATAACAGGAATCGTCGTTATTCTCGTGACGGTTTTGATGGAACGGTCGTTTATATCTACGGAACATGGTCAGATTGCTCTTTTGAAAGCGATTGGATTTTCCAATCGAAGCATCTTCTGGTGGCATGTAATACGGTTCATGCTGGTTGCAGGGTTTGCAGAAATCCTTGCAGTTGTACTGACCAGACCAATTACGAAACTGTGGTGTGATCCGATCTGGGCGATGATGGGAGCGACAAACGTAGACTATTATTTCAGTCCGGTAAGAATCATCCTGATCTATCCGGGTATCGTGCTTGCGATTACATGGATTGCAGTCAGCGTCACCGCATTTCATATACGCAGGATTCGTGGCACAGACATTGTAAATGTAGAGTAGGAGTGCACTTGGAAAATGAAATCGGAAAGGGTGTAAATTATGGCGAATATATTGGAAGTAAAAGATTTGTGCAAAACATATGTGATTGACAAGCGGCAGAATAACGTTCTTCGAAATGTGAACTTTGAAGTGGAAGAGGGCGATATGGTAGCAATCATGGGACCTTCTGGTTCCGGAAAGTCGACACTGCTTTATTCGGTATCGGGTATGGATGTGCCGACAAGCGGAACGGTTTGCTTTGCAGGCAGGGATATTGCGAAGCTGTCACAGACGGAGCTTGCGAAGGTGCGGCTGGATGAGATGGGATTTATCTTCCAGCAGATGTATATGATGAAGAATCTGACAATATTGGATAACATTCTGCTTCCGGCGATGGAGAGTAAAAAGGATGAGCGGTCGCGTGCCGAGAAGGTTGCATTTGCGGAAGAATTGATGCGGAAACTGTCGATCATAGAGGTTGCAGACAATGATATCAATGAGGTTTCCGGGGGACAACTGCAGCGGGCGTGTATCTGCAGAAGCATGGTGAATCATCCGAAGCTTCTTTTTGCAGATGAACCGACCGGTGCATTGAACCGGGCTGCCTCAACAGAGGTTATGGATGCGCTTGGGAAGCTGAATCGTGAAGGAACGACGATTATGATGGTAACGCATGATGCCAAGGTTGCATCCTGCTGCAAGAGAGTCTTATATATATTGGATGGAACAATCAAAGGGGAATACAAAGCCCCGGAGGATGAGAATTTATCAGATGCAGACCGCGAACGCAGGTTACAGAATTGGCTGCTGGATCTGGGGTGGTAGAGTTAGAAGAGCAGATATCATAAGGTATCTGCTTTTTTATTTGACGCGCGATATAAAAATAAATATACTTAGGAATGGAATCTATTTGACGCACGACAAATAAATATAAAGGAATCAATAGTTAAGATGAGCAAACAAAAGAGAAAAATATTGCGACGGGTCACAAGCCGGCACTTATTGGCTTGGGCGTGGCAGTCAGTTATAAATGGAAACACAACACATTTTTGAGCATCCTGCTTGGAACAGTCTGTTATATGGTGTTTCTGCGGATTTTCTAGCCGGGGCATAAAAATGGCTAAAAATCAGGGGTTGCAACCATCGGTTGACAAATTGTCCGTGCGGCTTTCTTGTGTGTAACGGAGAAAATTCGTACGATAAGAACATCAAATATGCCATGCGGATGGCAGGAGGAGGCGCTTATGATATTAGCGGATAAGATTATTAACTTGAGAAAAAAGAATGGTTGGTCTCAGGAAGAACTGGCACATAAATTAGGAGTCAGCCGACAATCCATTTCCAAATATGAAGGGGCACAGGCAGTTCCGGATCTGGATAAAATATTGAAGCTTAGTCAGATCTTTGGTGTGACGACGGACTATCTCATTAAAGATGAGATGGAAGAGGAGATTTATACCGGGGAGGATTCTTATGAAGAAGACAAACCACAGTATAAAGTGACGATGGAAATGGCAAGTGAGTTTCTGCAGATCATAAAAGAGGCTGCAAAAAGAATCGCATTTGCAACATGGCTCTGCGTGATATCACCAATCTGCCTGATCGTGTTAGGGGCAGCCAGCGAAGTGGAAGCGTTTGGAATCGGAGAAGACTTTGCAGGTGGAGTTGGAATGTGTGTGATGTTCATACTGGTTGGAATTGCGGTTGCAATTTTTGTATGTACCGATATGAAACAGAAGAAATTTGAATTCTTAGAGACAAAATGCTTCGAGACAGAATATGGTGTGACAGGGATGGTGAAGGAACGCAAAGAACAGTTCCATGAGCGATATGTCCGTTACAATGTGATTGGTGTTACATTGTGTATATTTTCTGTGATTCCGCTTTTTGGCGGCATCGCTATATTCGGTGACCGGGACTTCCCGATTGTATGTATGGTAGGGATTATGCTGTTTCTGATTTCTTGTGGTGTATATTTCTTTGTGCTGGGAGGAACGCAGATGGCTGCCATGGAGAAGCTTCTGGAAGAAGGCGATTATACAAGGGCAAAAAAGAAAATCAGCGACAAGATGGGCGCATTTTCACTTGCGTATTGGCTTGGTTCAACAGCGATTTTTCTTGGTATCAGCTTTATCACGAACGATTGGAAAGATGCTGGGATCGTATGGCCGATTGTCGGCGTATTGTATGCGGCTGTACGTGTGATTGTGGAGCATGTATGCAGTAAGGAAAAATAGCCATTATATATGAGAAAGGGCTGTTGCTTAATATGTGGCGACGGCTCTTTTTATTTCCAAAATAGTGGTTGACTATTTCTTTTTTACTATTATAATAGTTCTAAAAAGAACTAATTGAAAGAAGGAATCGAGAAATGAAACTTCAGACGCCATCCAATGTCTTTGACATGACGAAATGTCTGATGAAACTACAGGAGAAATATCTGGAAAGTGTGCGGTATGAGTTTAATCTTAGCCGCATCGAGATTATTATTCTAACGTTTCTGTATAATAACCCTTCCTATGATTCTGCGCGGGATATCGTGGAATTCCGAATGCTACAGCGGGGAAATGTGTCTGCGGCGGTCGATACTCTGGAGAAAAAAGGATATCTGATACGATATACAGATTCGGATGACAAGCGGATCGTACACCTGAAACTCACGGAACAGACAAACGATATTGTCCATGCCATTGAGGAAAAGCAGGAAGCACTTGTATCATGTATCTTTGCAGGATTTTCGGAGGATGAAAAGAAGAATTTTGCAGCATACAATGCGCGACTGTATCAAAATGTAATGTCACATTTGAAATAACGGAAAATCATCAATTATATAGTAGAAATGAGGAAAAGAAATGAAACAACAAAATGAAAACGAGGAATCAAATGCTGTATCCGTGTCCGTACAATCCGACCGTACATTTTTAGCGACAGAGCCAATCGGCAAGCTGCTTGCGAAGCTGGCACTGCCGACAATCGCCGCACAGTTGATTAACATGTTATATAACATTGTTGATCGTATCTATATCGGACATATCCCGGATACGGGGGCGATGGCACTGACCGGCGTGGGCGTCTGCATGCCACTGATCATGATTATAACTGCCTTTGCGGCATTGGTTGGAAATGGCGGCGCACCTCGTGCGACGATCTTCATGGGTAAAAATAAGAAAGACGATGCGGAGAAGATACTCGCCAACTGTTTTACGATGCAGATACTCTTATCCGTTATTCTGACGGTAGTTTTGCTGATCTGGAACCGGGATTTCCTGCTCGCTTTTGGTGCAAGTGCCAACACGATCGAGTACGCGGCATCGTATATGAATATCTATGCACTCGGAACGATCTTTGTTCAGCTGACTCTTGGTATGAATGCGTTTATCACAGCGCAGGGTTTTGCGAAGGAAGGCATGCTCTCCGTATTGATCGGTGCAATCGCGAACATTATATTGGATCCGATCTTTATCTTCGGACTTCATATGGGTGTTCGGGGAGCTGCACTTGCGACAGTGATTTCCCAATGCTGCTCCTGCGTCTGGGTAATAAGCTTTCTGTTCGGGAAGCGGACGACACTCCGTATCCGTGGCAAAAACATGGGATTAAAGGCAGCGTACATCCTTCCGTGTCTGGCACTCGGTTCTGCGATCTTTATTATGCAGGGCAGCGAGAGTATTATATCGGTGTGCTTTAATTCTTCTCTCCTGAAATACGGTGGGGATATCGCAGTCGGTGCGATGACGATCTTAACAAGTGTGATGCAGTTTGCGATGCTTCCCCTGCAGGGCTTGGGACAGGGTGCCCAGCCGATTATCAGCTACAATTATGGTGCGAAAAATGCATCCAGAGTCCGGGCTGCATTTAAACTATTGCTGAAGGTCAGCCTGCTATATTCCACGATTCTGTGGTTGTTTATCATATGCTTCCCGAAGGTTTTTGCATCGATTTTTACGACAGATGCAGCCTTGATTGCATTTACCAAGGATGCGCTCCGTTATTACCTTGCAGCATTATTCATGTTTGGTATCCAGATTGCCTGTCAGATGACATTCAATGCACTGGGAAATGCACCGGCATCCATTCTTGTTGCGATTATGCGTAAATTTGTGCTCCTGCTCCCGCTTATTTTCATTCTGCCGCATATCATTACAGCAGATAAGACGATGGCTGTTTATTTGGCAGAGCCGATCGCGGACGTGCTTGCGGTGACATTTACATCAATCCTGTTTTCGTTCCAGTTTAAGAAAGCCTTGCGGGAGATTTCATAATTGTGTCTGAACATGAATGATTTACATATAGTTAACATGAGATTGCTTGCAATATATAATCTTGATATGGTACACTGAAAAGCAATAAGTAACAGGGGAGGAAATGAGATGAAGAGAAGGTTATTATGTGTTGTAATGGTTGTTGCGATGGCGTTGTGTCTTGCAGCATGTGGAGGTTCGGATTCAAAAAATGCGAAGATTACATCTGCGTGGTCAATTGTCGAAATGACAGTAAATGGGAAGTCTATGACATATGATGATTCAAACCGGGATGCAAAGGCACCACAGTTTTCGTGTGCGGATGGAACGAATTTTACATTTACAAACAGTGGAAAGGCGCACACGGGAACACTGGAAAAATCAGGTGAAAAATACATCCTGCATTACAGTGATTCGAACAAAACGATGGAAGCGACGATTTCCGGAAAACAGATGACAATCGTGATTTCAGGGAGCGACAGCATGCGTCTGGTGTTCGAAACAAAGTGATGAAACTTCAGGATTGACAGACCGGCAATACGGGCGTATAGTTACATACAGAAAAAGGGAATGAGGTTCTCCCTCGGGTAACCGGAACTGCTTATAAAGCTGATGACTTCTACGATATTGATCGCAGAAGGTGTCAGCTTTTTTTGAGCTTAAAAGGAGGAAAAATATGTTAACATCACTTGCACTTATCTTTCTGGTCGGACTTGCGATGTCCGCCATCTGTAAACAGATCCGCCTGCCGGGCATCATCGGCATGCTGGCGACAGGAATCGTACTCGGTCCCTATGTGCTGGATCTGTTGTCCCCGTCGATTCTTGGAATCTCCGCAGATCTGCGGAAATTAGCGCTTATCATTATCCTGCTCAAGGCAGGATTGTCGTTGAACCTCTCGGATTTAAAGAAGGTGGGACGCCCGGCAATCCTGATGTCGTTTGTGCCGGCATCGTTTGAGATTTGCGGGTATATTCTGTTTGCGCCGATGATCCTCGGCGTGACACGCGTCGAGGCAGCCGTTATGGGTGCCGTCATGGGTGCGGTCTCCCCAGCTGTCGTTGTACCGCGAATGGTGAAACTCATGGAGAAAGGCTATGGAACGAAGAAAGGTATCCCGCAGATGATACTGGCGGGGGCGTCGTGCGACGATATCTTCGTGATCGTGTTATTTACAACATTTTTGCAGATGGCACAGGGTGGACATGCAAATGCAAAGGATTTTATCAATATCCCAATCTCAATCGTGTTAGGAATCGTACTTGGTTGTATCGTCGGTTATATGTTGTATCGGTTCTTCGAGCTTGCGTATAAGAAGAATCACTGCGTGCGCAACTCGACGAAGCTGATCGTGATCCTGGGAATGTCGTGTCTGCTGCTTGCAATCGAGGAGTGGGTGTCTGCGTATGTGGCAGTGTCCGGACTTCTGGCAGTTGTCAGTATGACATGTATGCTTAAAGTGAAGAGTACGACATTTGTATCGAAACGGTTGTCGGAGAAATTCGGTAAGCTGTGGATTGCCGCAGAGGTAATCCTGTTCGTATTAGTTGGTGCGGCAGTCGATATCCGGTATATGGCGAAGGCAGGGGCAATGGCGCTTTTGATGATCGGGGCAGCGCTGCTGTTCCGCGCGGTCGGTGTCTGCATCTGTATGCTTGGTACGAAGCTTACATGGAAGGAACGGGTATTCTGTATTATTGCGTATCTTCCGAAGGCTACCGTGCAGGCGGCGATTGGGTCAGTTCCTCTGGCAGCCGGGCTTTCCTGTGGTACACTTGTGCTTTCCGTTGCGGTCATGGCAATCGTGATCACAGCACCGATCGGCGCGTTCGGTATCGACAGCACATATAAACATTTACTGGAAAAAGAGTAAACATGGGACTTTTTCCCGTGCTCAATCATCTAATAGGTGTATGGACATACAGAATATAAAACTCCGGAGGGAAGGGAGTGGAACACATGAAGAAAGAAGCCTTTGGTGAACTTGTGATTTCGAACCAGGAAAGCTGGTACCGGATCGCCAAAAGCTACTTATGCAATGATGCGGACTGTGCCGATGCGATTCAAAATGCAATCGTGCATGCATTTGAGAATCTGTACAGCCTGCGCAATGATAAGTATGCGAAAACATGGTTTATAAGAATTCTGATCAACGAATGTCATCAGGTCATACGAGTGAATAAGAAGGTCGTAACTTGGGAGGAATATCAGGAAGAAGGCCGGGAAGCGGAATACATACGCGGGTACGGACAGTATTCAGAATTGTATGAAAGCATTATGCGGCTGAAGGAGAATGAGCGGACCTGCATTATTTTGTATTATTTTGAGGAGTACAGCATTCGGGAAATCGCGCAATGCCTCGAGTCTACCGAATCGGCAGTCAAGAAACGTCTGGTGCGGGCAAGGGAGCATTTGCGAGGAATATTAAAGGCAAAATCGGCATGAAGGTCAGAACACCGGGATGATTGAAACGGGTAAAGGAGGTAATGTGTTATGGATATTGATAGAAATAAAATCAATGAGATGAAATCAGAGTGTCTGCAAATGCCGGATTATATCCGGGATATGATCGAGGAGACGGTCGAACAGCAGTTGAAGAAAAAACAGCGTTACGGTAAGAAAATGTGGAGAGTTGCAGCCGCGATTCTTGCTTTTGCCTGCGTGGGCGGCGGAACCACACTGGCGGCTGCAAAGTTATACAACATGCATCTGGAGCAGCAGGGGAAATATGGCTCTACATTGATCTATGGAGAGGCAACCAATACCGATGCAACGGGTACCGATGCGGAAGTGGACCAGAATGCACTTTATACGTTGGATGTTTCCTACGTACCGGAAGGTATGAAGGTAGATGGATTAGATGATATTTATGCAGATGGAAATAATTATGTGAAGAAAGTAGTGCTCTTCCCGGAGGATTCGTCGTTTATAGGTGGCGTTTCGTTCTGGTTCCTGAAAATGCCGGCGGATCAGCAGGTTTCGCTTGATGAAACACATGTTATTTCCACCAAAGAACTGGATATCGATGGCAGACAGGCAATTGTGATAGAAAGACAGGTTCTGGAATCAGCCAGACGTGAGGTTCAGTATGAGTTGTATGTCACATATGAAAATAACTATCTGCTGGAAATGCTTGTGTATGATGACACAGAGCTTGATACTGCCATAGATATTGTAAAAGGATTGAAGCTTACCGCAACCGATGATCCGGAGGCAAAACGCAGAATCGTGGCGGAAGAATATACAGGGCAGGAGGAAGCAACTGCCGCAGCGCCTGTTTATGAGGCAGACGAAAACGCTGGCAAGAAGAACAGATTTACGGAAACTTCGAAAGAATCAATGGAAGAACATATGCATCAGGTCGGAGATAGCTTCAATGTACCGCAGTCTTCCCTGACGGCAAAGGTATCCAAGGTGGAATTACTGGATTCCCCGGATGCAATCGATGCAGCCTATGCTCTCGATCCGGTCAAAACGGATGCGGAAGGAAAGCTTGTTAACAACGTGATCGCCTATGAGAAACGTGGAAATGGTATAGATCAATTAGATGAGGTTGTAGAGACGAAGGAAGTAAAGGAAAAGATCCTTTATATCGAGGTTGCGTATACGAACACGAGTGACCAACAGACCGGAGATACCATGTTCCAATGCGGCCTGCTCTGGGCGAAGGAAACCGGAGATGGCTATGAAACGGTTGACGTCTATGCGAAGGATGATGTGGATTATGATAGTTACTATGGACAGAATTATCGTATTTCCAATGTACCGCTTTATTACTATAACGGAAAAAGTGCAGAGGAGAAAAATCATCTGATCCGGGTTCAGCCGGGTGAAACAAGAACGGTCACGTTGGCATTCCTTGTAACGGAGGACGAACTGCCATATCTGTATCTTGATCTTTTCTCTGGAAATGACGACTATACACAATTTCGTCAATCGGCATTGCTGTATGGATATGTAGATATCCGGCAGTAGTTTGAATCGTTATACGGAAAAATATGTGGAAGTTGAAAACGCTGTATGCAGGAATGTATACAGCGTTTTTGTTATAAAGCTTGAAAGTGACAAAACTGTCACTTAGTTTGTCACGCCCCCGTAATATATGTCTGATATAGTGTAGATATATTCATCAGATAATTGCAAAACATATACAATTACTTGGGTCATATATTTTTATCTGGATTCATTCTACATATACGATATGTTTGGAGTTTAGAAGTTCTTAATGTTCTATAAATATGCAAGCCATGTTTGGACACGATGTCCAAACAAACCGACACTGAGCCATGGATGGCGAATTGGCGGTGGTGGCGTAGCTTGCGAATATGTAGATTAGAACATTTAGAACTTCTTAGCTCCAATACATTGTATATAGAATGAACCAGATAAAAATATATGTTAATAAATTTTATGTTTTGCAATTATTTGAATAAATACAAACTACGGGGGAGCGATATGGAAAACTACACCAAACTTTCAATCAAATATCTAAAGTTTCAGAAGAAGCGAACCATCCTGACCATCTTAGGTGTCGCTTTAGCGTCAGGAATTCTGTTCGTGATATTAACCTTGTATTTCAGTAACTTCATCAATACCCGCGATGCACTTCGCAAGCAGGCAGATTACGAGATCGTGCTTTTGCCGGAGCAAAATCAGGATGTCCCGGCATTGCTCAAACAGGACTTCGTGAAGACGGCGTATCGTGGAAAATACTACGATTATTATTCGAACTCCTATATTGAAAATGCAATCTACATTAATGTGAAAAATCCTTACCGGTTGGACGCGAATATGGAAACGATCGAGCAGACCTACGGTGTGAAGGCGCAATTAAACCAACAGCTCGCATCCTACTATCTGCAGGGCGACACCGGAAATGATACATACATTATTCTTCTGATGTTCCTGCTTTTGTCGTTCGTGATCGCAGTCATCGGAGTTGGAATTATCCGGACAACGATCCAGTTGAATACGATGGAACAGATCAAAGATTATGGAATCCTGCGTTGTATCGGAGCAACACAGGGACAGTTAAAAAGTGTGATATTCCGAATGGGATGCATGCAGGAACTGCTTGGAATCCTTGGCGGAATCGTAATCGGATTTCCAATTGCATATCTGGTTGGCTTATCCATGAATATCAAGGTTCTCCCGCATGTGCTTCCATTTCTGTATGTGTTGATTGTCTTTATCGGAGATATGTTCTTCGTTATGGATGAGAATGGAAAACTCGTAAAGAAGATTTCACCGATCGAGGCGGTGCGCGGGCAGACAAGCGGAACACGGAAGGTTAAGGCACGTAAGCAAAGCATTTTCGGAAAGATCTTCGGCGTGCAGGGCGATTATGCATACAAGAATCTGATGAGCAACAAGCGTCGGTTCTTAAAGACGATTGCAACATTTGCGTTATCAATCGCGGCATTTATCACGATCGCGACAATCTTCACTTCGTTTGTACAGATGCAGAAGCAGATTGCACCTTCTTACGGAGAGTATCAGGTGTATTTCTTCAACGAGGCAAATGACGAAGAGACTGTGGATGCAGTGAAATCAGTACTTCCAAACGAAGAGACACTCACAGACATTGCACATAATAAAGAAGTGACGGATGTGAAAGCCGTGTATGCAGCATCTATGGAGGTTGTAGATTATGAGGAGTTCCGGTCACATTTTACAGAGAATTTCCAGAAGGAAACGATGCAGGGAGAGGTCATTGAGCGGTTAAAGGATAGTGAAAAATATAAGGATAAGGCATCTCCGGCTGACCGTGTGAGCGTGATTGGATACGGAGAGGACGAGTATCAGGAATATGCATCGTATCTGGTCGAAGGAACGCTGGACGTCGATGAGAACGGAATCGTATTTGTACAGAATATTGAGGCAACGCTTCAGGAAGAGGTGGATGATGAATCCTATGATGCGATTGATCTGATTGCATCAATGGTGGAATATCCGGCGACGGATTATAAGCTTGGTGACACGATCGAGCTGAAATGGGGAAATGAGAAGAAAACATATGAGATTCAGGGCATTGTTCGGATCGATAAGGATAAATTACAGACGCAGGGATTTGTAAAATGTATTGTACCGCTGACGAACTATTTCCAGATGACCAGGCTTGGCAAATCAGATTCTACGGGTGTGAAATACAAGCTCCGTTCGGACAACATTTCCACTTCGATGACATCGAAGCTGGTAAACGTGCTGGATAACTCAATGGGAGATTACTCTTATCCAGATGCCATCTATTCCGGAGCATTGTTTAGTACATCAATCAGTGCAATCAAATATATTCTGGCGTTTGTGATCGTGATCTTGAGCGTAAGCTCTTTGAATATCGTCAATACGACGGCGAGCAACCTCTACCTGCGGCGGCAGGAATTCGCACAGCTTAGGGCGATCGGCGTGTCGGTGCGGGAGCTTCGGAAGATGGTAATGCTCGAAGGTGTGATCTCCGTAATCTGTGCGAACGTGGTTGGTGATGTGCTTGGATTTGCAGTTATGATGCCGCTTGCGAAAGCTGCACTGGTGCTGTTCATGGTGAAGCTGACCTTCCCGATTATCGGTGCGGTGATTGGATTTGTGCTTTCCGTGCTTGTAATGTGCGGATCGATTTACATACCGATGAAGCGGATGACAAACCGGATCGCGGATGATCTGAACGCAGCCGGGGATTGATTTGGAGTTTGGTTGAAGCTGGATTTAGACAGGATTGGGACTGAATTGGGGCAAAAAGCCAAAATAGAGGAAAATCCCCCAATGCAAAGAAGAAAGAAGCAAGCTGGATTGGGGGAAAAGTTGAAAAACAGAATATTTGCCCCAACGGGAAGAAGAAAGAAGCAGGCTGGATTGGGGGAAAAGCTGAAAAACAGAATATTTGCTCCAACAGAAAGAAATAAAGAGAAAAACAGGTAGGAGTAAAGAAACAGAAAAAAGAAGAATTGCTCCAACAGAAAGAAATAAAATATCAAAAATAAAGATATCAGGAGGGAAATCAACATGGATATTGTAAAGATGGAACATGTCACGAAGATATATGGAAGCGGAGACACACGGGTTTGGGCGCTCGATGATGTGAATCTGACCGTGCAAAAAGGAGAAAGTCTGGCAGTGGTCGGAGCGTCTGGCTCCGGCAAGTCCACACTGCTGCATGTCATGGGCGGTGTCGACACGGTTACGAATGGAAAAGTAATCGTGGACGACCGGGATATCACAACATTGAAGGATGAGGAAATGTCGGTGTTCCGCCGGAGAAAAATCGGATTTGTATTTCAGTCGTATCATCTGATTCCAGTTCTGACTGTGGAGGAGAATATTCAGATGCCGATTCTGTTGGATCATAAGAAACCGGATCGGGAGTACATCGACCATGTCATTGAGATGCTTGGTTTGAAAGACAGACGGAAGCATCTGCCAAACCAGTTGTCCGGCGGACAGCAACAGCGCGCGGCAATCGCGCGGGCACTTGCAAACCGCCCGTCTCTGATTCTTGCCGATGAGCCGACCGGAGCACTTGATTCTACAAATGGAAATGAAGTTATGGCGCTGCTGCAGGACTCTGTAAAGAAGCTGAATCAGACCCTTGTGCTGATCACACATAACATCGATCTTGCCAGAGAGGCAGACCGCATCGTGCGGATCACAGATGGTAAGCTGACCGAGGAGTGAGCAGGAAAACGATAGGTTGTTAGAAAGACGGACTTAGATAGGTGAAGAGAACTTTGTGAGATGCCTAAAAGACAGGGAAAAACAGGGCAGAATTAAAGGAGAGAAAATGATGGCAAATAAGTCAGGATGGAAAAATCAACAAAGCAAACATCAAAGAAGAAATCACTATTTAAGAGAGATTATCCTTGCTATTCTGGTGGTTTTGAGTGTAGCTGCAACTGTATGTCCGTATTCCGCGCAGGCGGCGACACCGAAAGTACTGGTTTCCAATTATAAAGTATCAGCAAAGACAATCTATTCCGGTGACAGCTTTGATCTGACATTAGAGATTCAGAATACTTCCAAGAACAAGGTCAGAAACATGAAAGTGACAGTCGCTTCGGAAGGTGGCGAGATCATCCCGGTTTCTGGAACAGGAAGTGCTTATGTGGCAGAGATTGCTGGAAATGAAACCAGTGAGCAGACATTTTCCATGCAGGCGGCAGCGGGACTTGCAGAGAAAACGTACAAGCTTTCTGTGAAGATGGAGTACGAGAATACTTCCGGCGAGGCATTTGAGATGGAGGATACGTTGTATCTGCCAGTGTATCTGAAGCAGCGCGTATCTGTGACAGATGTGATGACAGATGATGCGAAGGTCGGCGACGAAGTGGAGATTACCGCGCAGGTCAACAACCTCGGCGAGGGCATGCTCTATAATGTAAATGCCCGCGTGGAAGGAAAACACGTGGAGAAGCAGGAGACATACATCGGCAATATTGACACAGGAAAAAGCGGCAACGTAGATCTTCTGGCAAAGGCAGTCATGGTAACTGATTTTAAAGAGATGGCAAAACCGGAGGATTGGATCATTGTGACCTACGAAGACCGGAATGGCAATAAGCACGAAGAAAAAGTGGATGTATCCTTCTACATTGAGACGGTCGATTACGAAGATCTGGAGGTCTTGAAGGAAGCACCAGAGAAGACCGGTCCTGCCACATGGCAGATTCTCCTGATTTGCGCCTGCGTGCTTGCAGTTGGCGTATTCGTGGGTGTAACCATTAATAAAAAACGTTCACGATAAGGTGAAATGGAGAAATCGCAAATCCCCAAAAGTGTAAATTGAGTTGTTCAGAAATACATATTCTAAAGCAGACCATTGCGTGATGAAGTGAGCGGGAGGAGAGCGCATATGAACCGTAGGTTCATATTTAGAATGCGCTCGACGATTTACCGCCGAACGAAAGTGAGGGGGTGCTTCCCGCGCGTGTCTGCGTAGAATTGTAATTATGAATTATCTATGGACAAAGTAAATGGATTTGCGAGAGGGAGATTGTCGTGAAATTTATCATGCATTTAACAATTCAAAATATTAAGCGTAGAAGAGCGCGAACCATCCTGACCCTCCTTGGTGTGATGATCGGCGTGGTAGCAGTTGTCTCTCTGCTGTCGCTCGGAATGGGCGTGAAGCGGGAACTCCTGCAAGGCTATGGTGATGATGCTTCGATTCGGCAGATCACCGTGCAGACACCGGAGAACAACCAGAACAAGAAAATGCTTCTGACCGACCATACCATAGAGAAGCTTGCAAAGCTCGACAAGGTTGCGAATGTCTATCCGCGCTATGAAGTATTTACGAATATTCAGGTCGGTCAATCTACCGCGTATACGAATCTGGTTGGTATCCCATCGGAGCAGTTATCCGCAATCGCGCTGACCGAAACATCCAGCCTGTCGGAGCATGCGCGGAAACCAGAGCTGGTGATCGGAAATGCGATGGGTTACATGTTCTTCCACGAAGGATCTATGACCAGCTACCAAGACGGAAAAGGCGACCTGAACGCATGGATTGGCGAGAAGGCGAAGGTTTCACTGGGACTTGATGAAAATGAAATCACAGATCGGCTGACGATCGCGGGAGTGATGCAGGGGGACGCAGACGAGTTCAGTGAGCAGTCGCAGAGCATTTATTGCGATATTGATGTGCTGCGCGCATATCTGAAGAAACATGCAGCACAGGGAAATGTGCTTGGACAGCCACTCGACAAGAACGGAAATGCATACACCTCGTGGGTGTATTCAAGCGTGGTTGTCGAAGTCGGTAAGATGGAAGACGTTGAGTTTGTTGTCAAGAAATTACAGGATATGGGATATCAGACAACGAATATGAAGGAGTACCGTGATACAGCGATGCGTACAGTACGAATGCTGGAGTTGTTGCTGGGTGGCATCGGACTTATTTCGTTCCTTGTTGCGGCAATCGGTATCAGCAACACAATGACAACCGCTGTTTATGACCGGGTTGCGGAGATTGGAACCTTGAAGGTACTCGGCTGTGAGAAGCGGGAATTGATGGCAATGATCTTGCTGGAAGCAGGTATCTACGGACTTGTTGGTGGTGCGTGTGGCGTGGTATTGTCACTGCTTTTTGGGAAGATTATCAACCGAATCGCAGTATCTGCATTGCTTTTAGAAGCAGGTACGAAGATTGCTGTGATTACGCCAAAGCTTGCATTATCAGCAGTCGGAATGGCGATGCTGCTTGGAACAATTGCAGGTTATTTTCCATCACGATGGGCGGCAAAGCTTTCACCGCTTACAGCGATGCGGAGAGATTGATAAATAAGAGATGTGACGTATCATCTGAAATGGTGGTGCGTCTTTTTCATATTGATGGTATAATAAGCGTAAGAATACCAAGTAATATAGAAGGAATCGGTGATTATGGCACATAAGATATTGATGGTGGAGGACGATTTTGCCCTCGCAATGGGAACGGAATATGCGCTTACTTCGGAAGGCTATGCGGTGACAACCGCAGGAAATCTGGCACAGGCGCGTGAGAAATTCGACGATAGCATCGACCTTGTGCTGTTGGATGTGATGCTGCCGGATGGAACTGGATTTGAGTTTTGCAAGGAACTTCGGGAGAAGAACAGCGATGTCCCGATTATATTTCTGACGGCGGTTGCAGAGGAAGCAAATATTGTTCAAGGGCTGGAGCTTGGGGCGGATGATTATGTGACGAAACCGTATCGCGTGAAGGAATTGCTGGCGCGGGTAGCAGTGAATATTCGGCGTTATACGCAGGCACAGCAGACGAGCCAAGAAAATAGCAATCGTGTTGTGACGTTTGGAAATACAATCTTCGATGGGGAAGCATTTGTTCTCACACAGCATGGGGAGAAGCTTGATTGTACGACGAGTGAGCTGCGTTTGCTGCGGTTTTTATTGCAGCATCGTGGACTGGTGATCAGTCGGAGTGCGATCATGGAACAGCTCTATGATATTGATGGAGAGTTTTTCGAGGACAATACACTTTCGGTCTATATCAAACGGCTTCGACAGAAATTAGGGGAAGATGGAGCTTATATTGAGACTGTGCGTGGAATGGGGTACCGGTTCCGGAAGTGATAGCGATGCACAAATAACGTGGGTTATCGGTTCGGAAGCGATTGTAAAAATATAAATATGCAGGCAAAAAGTTACGAACTACAACAATTTCATAAACGATTTTTCATATACGGCGGAATTGCGTACCTTGTCTACGCTGTTTTTGCTGCATTGGTTTTGTGGCTGCGTGGCTGGCAGTTGTGGGTGACATTGTTGCTTGGCTGTCTGCTGCTTGGAAGTGCTTACGTGGCAGGGCGTCGTTCAATCGGTACTATGAGCCGGGAGCTACGGGCAATCGTAGATATTATGAACCAGATTCTCGAAGCACCGGAACAGGTTCCGGCAGAACCATATAAGCAGGGCGAACTTGGAGAATTATATACGAATCTGTACAAGCTGGTGCAGGCGTTAAAGGAGAGTAACCGCAAGGAGCAAGAGGAGAAGATCTTTCTGAGGGATATCATGTCGGATATTTCCCATCAGCTGAAAACACCGCTTGCGTCGCTCACGGTATTTTTAGATCTGCTGTATGATGGACGCGTGCCAGATGTTGACAAACAGAAGCAGATGCTTTTGGAATCAAAAAATCAGGTCAGCCGTATGGAATGGATGGTGCTGTCCATGCTGAAGCTTGCGCGTATCGAGGCGGGGGCAATTCAGTTTGAGAAGCATCCGTGCAGTCTATATGCGATTGTGGCGCAGGCGAAGGAGAGCGTCGCATATCTGACGGAGAAACGCGGGCAGCAGATTGATGTGCAGATCGACGAGAAACAGATGCTTGTCTGCGATGGAGACTGGCTGACGGAAGCAATCATTAATTTGCTGAAAAATGCATCAGACTATTCCAGCGAGCAGACGACGATCCATATCTGGACGGAAGACAATCCGATGTACACGCGCATTTATGTGAAGGATGAGGGCTGCGGCATCGCGGAGTCTGAACTGAAAAATATATTCAAACGCTTCTATCGTATCAACAAAGCGGTCAATCCGAACAGTGTCGGAATCGGTCTTTCCCTGACGAAATCCATCGTCGAGGGCATGGGTGGTAAGATCTCGGTACGAAGCGAGCTTGGCTGCTATACGCAGTTTATTCTGACGTTTGTGCATACATAAATATGTTTGAGGGTATGTGGTAAGCATAGACAGATTTAACAGAAAACATTTGAGTTATTCCAATCAAAGTGTTACACTCATAGAGAAGTATTGTTGAAAAGCAAATAAATGAGGTGTAGATATGGAACAGACAGGCGGAAAGTGGATGTCTCTGATCGGGGCATACATGATCGTAAAGGGAATTGTCAATCTGATATTGGGATTTTCGGTTGGAAATATTGTGACGCTGCTAATCAGTGGTGTACTCGCATTCCTGATCATCAAGGGCGTGCCATATATGAATTATGTGACCGGCGCGTATCTGGCGTTGATGAGCGTGATACATATCATCCCGAATATTCAGGGACATCATTGGTTTTATCTGGCAGAGGGTATTATTGATCTGATTGCAGCAGTTGTGCTGTTCACAAGCGGAAGAACCAAAGAATCATAAAGCGAAAATAAAAACATGGAGGGAGCGAAAGTCCAGCCATGTTTTTCATTTATATAAAAATGGAGTGAACGTAAAATGAACGAACGATTAGACAAACAGATGGATTTCATCCGGGAGATCGACAAGGAGAAATTCATTACCCGGATGACGAAGTTAACTGATGGAAAACGTCGGGAAAATGATGCAGAACACGCATGGCATATGGCAATTATGACGATTCTGCTTTCCGAATATGCAAATGAGAAGATTGACGTGCTGCGGACAGTCACGATGCTCTTAATCCACGATCTGGTGGAAATCGATGCGGGAGACACTTACGCCTATGATGAGGAAGGCAAGAAGACGCAGGAAGCGCGGGAGAAGAATGCGGCAGACCGCATCTACAATCTGCTTCCAGCGGATCAGGCGAAGAAACTGTATGATATCTGGCTGGAGTTCGAGGCGAAGGAGACGCCGGAAGCGAAGTTTGCACGCGCGATGGATAACCTGCAGCCGATGATGCTCACTGCAAGTACAGGTGGCTTTGACTGGAAAGACCGGGGCGTGCGTGCGGAACAGGTAATGAAGCGCAACGAGATCACGCCGGAAGGTTCGAAGACGTTGTGGGATTATGCATACGATAATTTCCTGAAGCCGAATATTGAGAATGGAAATCTACAGTAATGGAGGCGAAACATCGTGTCCGGAGAGACGAAAAGTAAGAAAAAATATGAGATTGATATGTGCAACGGTGCCATCCTGCCGAAGCTGCTGGCGTTCACGCTGCCACTGATGTGTTCGAGCGTGCTGCAGCTTTTATTCAATGCGGCTGATATCATCGTTGTTGGAAACTTTGCAGGGGATACGGCGCTTGCAGCAGTCGGAAGCAACACAGCGCTCATCAATCTGTTGACGAACTTTTTCCTGGGACTGTCAATTGGTGCAAATGTACTGGTGGCGCGGTTCTATGGTGCGAAGGCAGAGGAAGATGTCAGCGATACCGTACATACGGCGATGCTTTTGAGTGTTTTCAGCGGCATCATTCTGACTGTGATCGGTTGTATCGGAGCGAGACAGATTCTGATCTGGATGCAGACACCAGAGGATGTACTTCCGCTTGCGACAACGTATCTGCGCATTTATTTTATAGGTATGACATCCATGATGGTATATAACTTCGGCAGTGCCATCCTGCGTGCGGTCGGAGATACGAAACGACCACTTTACTACCTGTCGGCGGCAGGTGTTATCAATATTGGACTGAACCTGCTTTTTGTAATCGTGTTCCGTATGAGCGTGGCAGGTGTTGCACTGGCGACGGTTATCTCTGAGACTATCTCTGCCAGTCTGGTCATCCGCTGCATGATGAAAGAAAAGGGCAGTATCCGTCTGACGCCATCAAAGCTTCGGATTCATCCGAAGCGGTTTGCAGAGATTCTGCGGATCGGACTCCCGGCGAGTCTGCAGGGCGTGATTTTTGCGATATCAAATGTCATTATCCAGTCGTCCGTCAATTCTTTTGGATCGACGGTCGTTGCCGGGAATTCTGCGGCTAGCAATATCGAGGGCTTTGTGTATGTATCGATGAACTCATTTTATCAGGGTACGATCAGCTTCACGAGCCAGAATGTCGGCGCGGGCAAATACGAGCGTGTGAATAAAATTTTATTTACGGCACAGGCATGCGTGATCGTGACCGGTCTGGTGCTTGGCAATCTGGCGGTATTCTTCGGACCGGATCTGCTTGGATTTTATACGAGAAGTGCGGCTGTGAAAGCGGCTGGTATGAATCGTCTGAAGATTATATGTACAGTTTATGCGCTGTGTGGTATTATGGATGTCATGGTTGGCTCACTGCGCGGACTTGGGTATTCCGTGATGCCGACGATCGTATCTCTGATTGGTGCGTGCGGACTCCGACTGTTGTGGATATTTACATTTTTCCGCATATACGAGCGGTTCCATACACCGCAGTCGCTGTATCTGACCTATCCGGTAAGCTGGATCATCACGATCTGCGCACACGTGGTTTGCTTTGTGATTGTGCGTCGTAGGATAAGCAGGCGGTTGAAGACACAGAGCATGGCACAGTAACGCACAAACATATTTGGCATGCGGTATTCGATGATGCAGATCATGCGGATGGTACATGTTGTATGCAGAAAATAATTCTGGGAATAAATAAGGTATAAATTTTAATATAAAGGAGACTTACGATGAAACAGGGTATCATATTTGACATGGATGGCACATTGTGGGATTCTGCGGATGGAGTCGCAAAATCATGGACACAGGTGATTCAAAACGAGTATAAGAAAGATATGGCAGTTACCGAGCAGGATATCAAGCGGGTGATGGGCAAAACAATGGACGTGATAGGAGATATTTTTTTCCCGGAGCTTACTTCGGCGGAACAGAAATCTCTGGTTGGAAAATGCGGTGACTGGGAGAATGAGTATCTCCGCAGAAACGGAGGAAAACTTTACCCGGAGTTGGAGAATACACTGAAAAAACTCAAAGAACAGTATCATCTGTATATCGTAAGTAACTGCCAGAGTGGCTATATCGAGGCATTTCTGGACTATTATAATTTTGGACAGTATTTTGAAGATATTGAATGTTATGGAAATAACGAGAAGAGCAAGGGGGATAACATCCGTCTTGTGATGGAGCGAAATGGTCTGGAGCAGACCATCTATGTCGGGGATATCCAGGGCGATTATGATGCGACAATGCAGGCGGGGGCGACCTTCATTCACGCAAAATATGGATTTGGAACGATCAATACAGAAGTTGCAGAAATCGAGAAGTTCAGTGACCTTCCGGAAGTGGCTGCCAGAGTGTTTCAGGAGATGAAAGCGTAACTGCCGCAGAACAGGATGACGAATGTGCGCACAATGAAATAAGAGGGAGACTGGTAGATTGGAACAGACGATGCAGGCAGAAAAAACAGAAGTTATACGCACGGGAATTACAGGCAGTACGCTCAAGATCATTGCTATGATCACGATGCTGATTGATCACATTGGGGCAACCATTGTGTTACAGCTTGTCCAGCGAAATTCGGATAATTTTGATGCATTTGGAAATGTGCGTATGACAGGGATGGTTATCCTGTATTATGTTCTGCGTGGCATTGGCAGATTGGCATTTCCCATTTTTATTTTTCTGTTGCTAGAGGGATTTCAGTATACACATAACCGGTTTCTCTATATTGGACGACTGCTGCTTTTTGCGATTATTTCGGAGATTCCGTTTGATCTGGCAGTGAATCTGTCGACGAATAGCATCTTGAAAGGGCATGTATTGGAATTTACCAGCCAGAATGTATTCTTTACACTGGCAATCGGCATGATTGTGCTGACGGTATTGGAGGGACTGCGAGTCCTGCAAATAGATACGATTTTGAAAACGATTCTGATCATTGGTGTGACTGCGCTTGGGGCAGCACTTGCATATGCGTTGCATACTGATTATGGTGCGATTGGCGTATTGGCAATCTGTGCGGCGTATGGATTCCGGAATCAAAAAAAGGAACTGCAGATGGCAGTTCCCTGTATTGTATTATCGGTATTAAACATGTCAGAATTATGTGCGCTTGCGGATGCTGGCATTGTGCACTTCTATAATGGGAAGCGTGGCTTAAAACTAAAATGGGTATTTTACATATTCTATCCGCTGCATTTGCTGATTCTTGCAGGCATCTGCGTGCTGCTTTTTAAATAGAAAATATTATGCATAATTGTTATACATCAGACCACTGTAAACAGACTGCGTATAGGTTGCGGTCTGTTTTTCTTTTGCGTTCGGATATGTCACGATCAGGCGGTCGATGTAAGCGAGCGGATCTAAGGTCAGACGATTCACTGTCTTTCCGATATCTGCCCGAAGGCTGGAATTTTCTCCAAACAGTGTATTTAATGTATCGTACGAAATGCCGTTTGCCTGTGCAACATCAAACTGCATGCGATGATCCTCGCCAATGGTAATGCCGATGGAGGCAAGCTGTTCCTCATGACGTGTGACAATACCAGAGATATCGTGATAGAGGTTGCGGCTTCCAATCGAGGTTGGCTCGCCCTCCTCGGAGAGGGTAACTAACTGATTGTATGCATCAGTGAAATTTGTCATTTGATCGACAAGTAGACTTTTGTCCGGTGTGAACTGCACATTTACTGGTGTATCTGTGACCTTATGAAAATCAAATTCCGCAACTTGATTGATCGAGATATGATTGGAGGTTGAGGAATGCACCAGATCGTTGATGTAAAATCGCGCATTTTCCGGATAGGTCTGTATCTGATTGAGTCCGAAAGTATCAACTACTTCGGCACCCTGTTTTTTATCAAATGTAAAATATAAGGAAGAAACGGTCTCTGGCGTACCTGTATCCGCAGAAGCGAGCATAAGTGCACTCGTATTTCCTTCCTTTATAATAGAAGCGCGTACATCAATATGCCTGCGGTTGATCTGATCGGCAAGCTGTTCCTGCAAAGACAGGTTTGTATCAGCACCGGAAACAGACAATGTAAATGGGAGATTGCCATGTATCGTCTGCATGGAGAAGCTGTAGCTGCCCGGTGCAAGTGCCGTGCCGTCGGAATCAAGGTAAGTGCCGACATTTACCTGCTCGTTGGCAAGCTGGTCGATCTGCAGAGTCATATGATCCGGGAGTTCGCCAGACGCATGTGCACGGAAAGAACCAGATACCGCATCTGGATTATCTGTGAAGATCTGCTTCTTTGTGTAAAGCTCACTGTCTGGATTCGCCAACTGGTCGGTGATGTCACGCAGGGTTAGCGCCTGTTCCTTGATATCAATCATATGCTCCTGTCTCGATTCCGAGAGGGAAACCAGATAGAGCGGGGATGACTGATTGTATTTGGAAATACTGTTGTAAACCGCTTTGAGTTCGGAAGCCTTGTGCGTGCGTGTGCGACGCTTCGGTACAAGATCATGGTTTAAATAATTGTACACTTGTGATATATTCATATAAGAAGGCCTCCTTTCCCAATATAATGGTTTTGTTATAATTAAATATATTATAAATATCGTAAAAATTCAACTTTTTCCTTGACTTTATATGCAGGTTTTGTTATTCTAAAGCTTGCGATGGAAGAGGTCCTTTTTTTTTGCACGAAAAAAGAGGATTCTAAGATGTCATCTGTGAAAAAATAAATATGGAGGTGGACAGTTGTGCGTGTAAAAATTACATTGGCATGTCAGGATTGTAAACAGCGTAATTACAATATGACAAAGGATAAGAAAACGCATCCAGACAGAATGGAAACAAAGAAGTATTGTAAGTTCTGTAAGAAGCACACGATGCACAAGGAAACAAAGTAATCGGAGGAGTAGTCTATGTCAAAAAAAGAAGAGACTTCTTCACCTTCCTTGAAGAGAAGCTGGTTTCAGGAGCTGAAAGCAGAGTTCGGCAAGATCACTTGGCCGACAAAGGACAAGCTCGTGAGACAGTCTGCGGCTGTAATCGTGATTTCCGTAATTCTCGGATTTATCATTGCAGGTGTGGATTACCTGTTACAGATCGGTTTAACTTATATTGTTGGTTAGGTAGGTGAATGTATGTCAGAACTATTCGAAAACGAAGCTGCAACATCTGGAACACCAGAAAGCGGAATTCCGACCGATGGTGAGGCAAGATGGTATGTAGCTCATACCTACTCAGGTTATGAGAACAAGGTGAAAAATGATATCGAGAAGACTGTTGAAAACAGAAAGCTTCAAGAGCAAATCCTTGAGGTAACCGTACCGGTTCAGGAGGTAATTGAGACAACAAAGACAGGCGCGAAAAAGACAGTTCAGAGAAAGTTGTTTCCGGGTTATGTTCTGGTTCATATGTATATGAACGATGTTACATGGTATGTAGTTCGTAACACACGGGGTGTTACAGGATTTGTAGGTCCGGAATCCAAGCCGGTTCCTTTGACAGAGCGCGAGATGCGTGCGATGGGTATCGTGACTGAGGCACCAGTGGTTCACATTGATGTGGAAGTTGGCGATCAGATCAAGGTTATTACCGGAGCTTGGGAAGGCAATGTTGCTGTTGTTAAGGCAATTAACGAGAGCAAGAGAACCGTAACCATTGACGTTGACATTTTCGGACGTGCTACATCTGTTGAGATTGGATTTGGAGATATCCAGAAGATGTAAGAGGTTTAGGAGGTAGCTATAATGGCTAAGAAAGTAGAAGGATATATTAAATTACAGATTCCTGCAGGAAAGGCAACACCTGCACCACCTGTTGGTCCTGCACTTGGACAGCACGGTGTAAACATTGTACAGTTCACAAAGGAGTTTAACGCAAGAACTGCTGATCAGGGCGATATGATCATCCCTGTTGTTATCACAGTTTATGCAGATAAGAGTTTCAGCTTTGTAACTAAGACTCCACCGGCAGCAGTACTGCTTAAGAAGGCGTGCGGCCTTAAGTCAGCATCTGCAGCACCGAACAAGACAAAGGTTGCAAAGATTTCTAAGGCTAAGGTTCAGGAGATCGCTGAGCTGAAGATGCCAGACCTGAATGCAGCAAGCCTTGAGGCTGCTATGAGCATGATCGCTGGTACAGCTCGTTCTATGGGAATCGAAGTTGAGGACTAATAAGAAATAATCGTAGGAGGGTCGCTCCCGCAAAAACTACAGGAGGTTTATTTGAATGAAAACAGGTAAGAGATATTCAGAAGCTGCAAAGCTTATTGAAAAGACAAAAACATATGACTTAGAAGAGGCTGTTGCACTCGTTAAGAAAACAGCTAGCGCAAAGTTTGATGAGACAATCGAAGCTCACTTCCGTTTGGGCGTAGATGGTCGTCATGCAGACCAGCAGGTTCGTGGTGCAGTTGTTCTTCCTCACGGAACAGGTAAGACTGTAAAGGTTCTCGTATTTGCTAAGGGTAACAAGGTAGACGAGGCTCTTGCAGCAGGCGCTGATTACGCAGGTGGAGATGAGCTTGTACCAAAGATCCAGAACGAAGGCTGGTTGGATTTTGATGTTGTTGTTGCTACACCAGATATGATGGGTGTTGTTGGACGTCTTGGACGTGTCCTTGGACCAAAGGGCTTGATGCCAAATCCAAAGGCTGGTACAGTTACTATGGACGTAACAAAGGCAATCAACGATATTAAGGCTGGTAAGATTGAGTACAGACTTGATAAGTCAAACATTATCCACGTGCCAATTGGAAAGGCTTCTTTCACAGAGGAGCAGTTAACAGACAACTTCCAGACTTTAATAGATGCAGTTGTTAAGGCTAAGCCTGCAGCAGCAAAGGGACAGTACATTAAGAGCTTAGTAGTAGCTTCTACAATGGGTCCTGGCGTAAAGCTGAACGTTACAAAGTACTAAGATTTAGCCGTAACAGAGAAAAGAGTGTGAATGGATTCCGACACGGAGTGCATGCGCACTCTTTTTTTCTTGCTTTTCAGACGCAATAATAGTAAAATTAAAGTACTTGAGACATCGAGAAAGTAATTTATACCAAGGGGGTACAGACAATGGAAAAGGAACAGATTGTAACGAAACTTACGGAAGTGATTCATGATGTGTTACCGGAATTGGATGAGGTAGATATGCATGCAAATATGGTAAACGAATATGGCGTGAATTCCGTATCTTTGATTCGCCTGCTCGTAGCAGCAGAAAGCAAGTTTGATATTTCATTTACCGATTATGAGCTTGCACTCAGCGATTACGATTCGTTCAGCGATATTGCAGCAGTGATAGCGGAAAAATTAGCATAGATTGGGAGGAACAGTAAAATGGCAGATATGAAAAAATTACCAGTAACATATCCAATGATTACATCTTGGCAGTGGCATGCAACACTGTTTTCCATTCTCTCAGATGATGAGAATGCAAAGAAATGGATTTTCAGCAACTACATTCAGCTTCGTTGCTACAACATTCAGGAGATCTTCACAGGCGATGATATGCTTCTCGCAGATATGATGCCAGGAAGCAGCGCATTGAAGCAGTGTCCATACCTGATGTTCTCACTTCTTACGAAAGAGCAGATTCAGAGCTATTGTGGAAACATCATTGATTTCATTATCAAGACTATCGACCTGAATGGATATGTATATGGCGTATTTGATGAGGCAAAGATTTTGTGTGATGCAGAGGTAGATTACAAGTTCCCTCATGAGTTATTCATCTATGGATACAACCGTGACGAGGAAGTATTCTATGTAGGAGACTTCACATTCCAGGATCATTATTCATATAACACAGTCAGCTTCTCTGATCTGGAGCGTGGCTATGAAGTTATCACAGAGCAGGATGACCATGTATTTAAGGATGATCACAAGGGTGGCCGTGGATTGTATGTTGTTATGAAGAACACTGAGCATCCAATCTATGAAGTGGATATCGAGCTGATTAAGCAGACAATCAGTGAGTACCTGAATTCTCAGGATACAAAGGATCATTTCCGTATGCTTCGTAACCGTTTTGATGATACAACATTTGGTATCAAGGTTTATGACAAGGTGCTTGCACAGATCGAGAAGCAGCTGCATGCAGAGGAGCCAGATTTCGATATCCGTGCATTGCATGTAATGTATGACCATAAGGTTTTGATGTTAGAGCGTATTAAGTATCTGATGAATCACGGATTCCTGAAATACAATGAGGATACGATCAATGAGTACCAGACGGTTGTTCGTAATATGCTGACCGCTCGTAACCTGCTTGTCCGTATTTCTATCACAGGTGAGATTGAGTCTTCAGTCAGATTCAAGACATACCTCGATGCAGCAAAGGAGAAGGAAATCAGCATTCTCTTCCGTATTCTTGCAGAACTGGAAGATAAATAATATGACAAAGATTCATGTATCGGTTGTAAAAGTAAATCGTGAATACTTAGAACAACATTTTGATGAATTGGTTGAACGCTTATACCCGGAACGAAAGTCCCGGGTATTGGCTTTTCGTAGGCGGGAACCAGCATATACATCGATCGTAGCAGGTTTATTGTTGCAGACACTTGTAGAAGAAAAGCTTGGTATCTCCCCACAGGCATTGGTGCTTGAAAAAAACGAGAATGGAAAGCCAACGGTACAGGGACATCCAGCGTTTTATTTCAATCTCTCCCATGCGGGTGATTATGTCGTGCTGGCGCACGGTGATGTGCCCCTGGGGGTCGATATCGAGCAGATCCGGGAAAAGGATAATCTGCGTGTTGCCAGACGTTGCTTTACCGAGCGGGAGTATGCTTATGTATCCGGACAAAAAGAGGTGGTATCTCAGGAGACGGCAGGTGCGCCTGGTGAGGTGGCGGAGAAATTGGGGTTCGAGCCGGATGACAGTTTGTGTGCAGAGCGGTTCTTCTATCTATGGACGATGAAAGAGGCATATCTGAAGCTTACAGGCGATGGAATCAGTGTGCCGCTCAATTCCTTTGAAATCGATCCGGTGCAGAAAACCGTCATTGGTACATCGTACCGGTATTTTATGCTTCGGATGGATGATTATTGGATTTCTGTGTGTGCGGAGGGGGATTGTACCGTGGAATACAGGCTGGATTCCTGCATCCGTTTTTGAGATGGTCGGTTATGCCGATCTTATGGAGACATCCAGGTTTGTACGTTTGGACTTTTGAGGATTTTGAAATTTGAAATTTGAATTCAATTTTGTTAAGAAATCGCTTGACATTTAGTTGAAACTACGATAGAATATCATCTGTTGTGAGACACAACACAGATGCGGTCGTAGCTCAGCTGGATAGAGCACTTGGCTACGGACCAAGGTGTCGGGAGTTCGAATCTTCTCGGCCGCATAACTTAAAGCTTTCCAATTTATTGGGAAGCTTTTTTTCGTATAAATAAGGCAGATAAGACGAGAGATTCAATCTTTAATTTTATAGTTAATATGCGAGCCATCAAAATGTAAATAAGGATGCAACATATCAACGAATTCTCAAGCAGACCATTGGAGCACATCAGCACTTAACGAGGAAAGTGACAATTCGTAGAATTGATACTTTGCGAGTTTAGTGTCTGCTATGTGCGGAAGTGAGCGGGAGCGCGTCTGCGTAGAATTACGTTGTATGTTGCATCCTTAAAATATATTAAATGGCTCGCAATTCAAAATAAAAAAGACGATCGAACCTGGACCGTCTTATGAACTGGGCTACCAGGATTCGAACCTGGAAAATGCTGGAGTCAGAGTCCAGTGCCTTACCATTTGGCGATAGCCCATCATTATGAAGTTTGGAGACTCTTTTGTGTCTCACAAGATGGTATTATATTACATGTCTTTTGAAATTGCAAGCCTTTTTTGAAAAAAATTTACAAAAAGTTGAAACATACTACAATTCCGCCTACTTGTCAGGAATTGGATAAATAATTGTTTGACAAACGGAAACAAATACTATATGATTGCTTACGTTGAACGCTAGGAGAAAACAAAGATTTTTGTAAATCGATTGCGTAGTGAACAACCATTTGAAAGGAAGTAAGTATGAGTAGCGTAATATATGTGGTTCCGTGGGCCATTTGTGATACAGAAAGCATATATGTGAAGAAAGTCAAGGGCGACGATGTACAGGTGCCAGAGAAGGGCAGTGAGTTTAATTCATGGTGCATTCGAAACGTGATTGCAAGTCCGGATCGCAGAACAAAGGATACGTATGCGATTGTGGATGTATTCAATGGCTATAAGGAAAAGATGAATGAGAAGGGCATGTCTGTGTTCTCACTTACCAATTCACAGGATGTATTGGAAAATCTGGGCTTCCAGAAAGCAGATGATACAGAGGCATCATTTATAAAGAATAAAGTTTTGAAGTTGAATAAGGACAAGAAAAAATAGACCACGCATGTTTGTGGTCTATTTTTTAGAAAGTAGGAAAAAATGATAGAAATTGGAAAATGGAATGATCTGAAAGTCATTCGCTCGAAAGACTTTGGTATATACCTTGGTGAAGAGGACAGCTCGACGGCAGAGACGGTGCTGCTTCCGAGAAAACAGGTGCCGGAGGGTGTGAAAGCCGGTGCATCCCTGCGCGTCTTTATTTACCGTGATTCACAGGACCGAATCATTGCGACAACGAATACACCATTGATCACAGTCGGTGAGGTAAAGAAGCTGCAGGTAAAGAGCGTGACAAGCTTAGGTGCATTTATGGACTGCGGGCTGGAACGTGACGTGCTGCTTCCATTTAAAGAACAGACGGCGAAGGTGGAGGCTGGGAAGTCCTATCTGGTGCGGATGTATGTGGATAAATCCGGACGTCTGGCAGTGTCAATGAAGATAGGAAAAGAATTGCAGCCAATCGAAGGCTACGAAGAAGGACAGGATTTCGTTGGAACCGTGTATGAGTTCAAGAAGGATTTTGGTGCATTTGTGGCAATTGACGACAAATATCCGGGACTCATCTATACAAGTGAATTGTATGCGCCAGTGCGGGTCGGCGATGAAGTACATGGCAGAATCGTAAAGATCCGTCCGGATGGAAAGGCAGATCTCGCGTTGCGGAAGCTTGCGTATGCGCAGATGGAAGAGGACAGTGAGATGGTATATGCCGTTATAAAGAGTTATAAGGGCGTTTTGCCGTTTACAGATAAGGCAGATAAGGATATAATCAAGAAGGAGTTCGGACTCAGTAAAAACGCGTTTAAGCGCGCCTGTGGACGTCTCTTAAAAGAGGGAAAGATCCGCATTACGGAGAAGACAATCGAACTCGTTGATTAGATAACATTTATAGGAGGTACTTATATTATGAAGACAGTGATTCAGACACCAAAGGCACCAGCCGCAATCGGACCATATTCACAGGCGATTGCAGTTGGAGATATGATTTATACATCAGGTATGATTCCAATCATTCCAGAAACGGGCGAGCTTGAGACAGGCGATGTTAAGGCACAGGCGAAGCAGGCAATCGGAAACCTGATTGCGTTGTTGAATGAGGCAGGCAGCGATGCGGAGCATGTGGTAAAGACGACGGTATTTATTAAAGATATGAATGATTTTGCGGCAGTGAATGAAGTATATGCAACGTTCTTTGAGAAAGACTGTCCGGCACGTTCGTGTGTGGAGGTTGCAAGACTTCCAAAGGATGTGAAGATTGAAATCGAAGCAATCGCAATCAAAAAATAATATAATAAGTATATTGAACAGTAAAAACAAGTGAAAACGCTCGATTATGTTATTTTCTGCTTGCATAATTACATATGAGTGGTAAAATAAAGGGCAGATAATACGCATGAGGGAAAGGAAGTAATAAATCATGAGCAAAAATATTGATTGGTCTTCACTCGGCTTTGGCTATGTGCAGACAGACAAGCGTTTCGTATCAAACTATAAGAACGGTGCATGGGATGATGGTGTACTGACCGAGGATGCAACAGTTAATCTGAGTGAGTGTGCCGGAGTTCTTCAGTATGCACAGACATGTTTTGAAGGTTTGAAGGCATATACAACAGAGAAGGGACAGATCGTGATTTTCCGTCCTGACTTAAATGCATCCCGTATGGCAGATTCCTGCAAGCGTCTGGAGATGCCTGTATATCCGGAGGATAAGTGGGTTGATGCAGTCGTAAAGACAGTAGAGGCGAATATTGACTGGGTACCACCATATGGTTCCGGTGCAACCCTGTACATCCGTCCATATATGTTCGGCAGCAACCCGGTTATCGGTGTAAAGCCAGCGGATGAGTATCAGTTCCGTGTATTCTGTACACCAGTTGGTCCTTACTTCAAGGGCGGTGCAAAGCCAATCGTAATCCGTGTCAGTGATTATGACCGTGCAGCACCTCATGGAACAGGTCATATCAAGGCTGGATTGAACTACGCTATGAGCTTATATCCAATCGTAGATGCACATAATCAGGGCTTCGCTGAGAATATGTATCTGGATGCTGCAACACGTACAAAGGTAGAGGAGACAGGTGGAGCAAACTTCATCTTCGTTACAAAGGATGGCACATTGGTAACACCAAAGTCAGACAGTATCCTTCCTTCTATCACACGTCGTTCATTGATGGTAGTTGCGGAGAAGTACCTTGGCATGAAGGTGGAGCACAGAGAGGTTTACTTCGATGAGGTTAAGGATTTCGCAGAGTGTGGTCTGTGTGGTACAGCTGCAGTTATCTCTCCAGTTGGAAAGATTAACGACCACGGCAAGGAAATCTGCTTCCCAAGTGGAATGGAAGAGATGGGACCATATACAAAGAAGCTGTATGACGCTCTGACAGGTATCCAGATGGGACGTATCGAGGCACCAGAAGGCTGGATTAAGGTAATCAAATAATTTATGAATAAAAAAATATTAACCATCACAATTCCCTGCTATAATTCGCAGGACTATATGAAGAAGTGCGTGGATCACGCATTGCTTGGTGGCGAACTGGTAGAAATACTGATTGTGGATGATGGATCTACAGACGACACCGCGAAGATCGCAGATGCCTATGCGGAGAAATATCCGACGATCGTAAAGGCAATTCATAAAGAAAATGGTGGGCATGGCGATGCGGTGAATACCGGTATCGCTCATGCAACCGGAGTCTATTTCAAGGTCGTTGACAGTGATGACTGGCTTGATAAAGAAGCCTATAAGCAGGTGTTGAAGGTCTTGAAGAAGCTTGTGGAAGATGAGAAGGATTTAGATGTCCTGCTCTCCAACTATATCTATGATAAGGTGGAACGCCGGAAGAAGCGTGTCATGCGTTATCATGGTGCTTTGCCGGAGAAACGGATCATAAGCTGGGAAGACAGCCGGATTCGGTTCAACAAGTTTCAGTATGTATTGATGCATTCGGTGATTTACCGGACACAGCTGCTGAAGGACTGCGGACTGCAACTTCCGAAGCATACATTTTATGTGGATAATCTCTATATCTTTGAACCGATGATCCATGTGAAGAAGCTGATGTACTTAAATGTCGACTTGTATCACTATTATATTGGCAGAGAAGGACAGTCGGTCAATGAAAAGACGATGATGAAGCGGATCGATCAGCAGATGCTTGTCAATCGGACGCTGATCCAGTTTTTCAGTGAGAACCGAAAAGAACTCCCTCCACAGATGTACCGTTTCCTGTTCCAGTACTTAGATATGATGATGTGTGTTGCATCGAGTATCTGTGTTGTATCGAAGGACAAGGAGCTGTATAAGAAGAAAAAAGAGCTGTGGAAGTATCTGAAGGATACGGATGCAGAATTATACAAGGAGCTTCGAACAACGTTGTTTGGAATCACATTCAATCTGCACGGACCAACGGGCAGATGGTTTGCAAGAACCGGATATCGTCTGTTCCAGAAGTTGTTTGGATTTAATTAGACAAATAAAAAAATTCCGAAGTTTGTTTATATCAGACTTCGGAATTTTTTATTTATCATTGTTTCTTTCTGCCCCAAGGGATTACATAGACAATCGGATAGAGGATTGCTGCCAGCGCAAATGCACCGATGACATCCCATACGGAATGCTGCTTCAAAAACATGGTAGATAAGATGATCAGGATGCCGATGATTGTTGCGATTACCTTGATCCATGTTTTATCTTTCATGCCCTTGCTCCTGTACAGGGCAACGAGACAACCAAGTGTGTTAAATACGTGCAGACTTGGGAATACGTTCGTGCTTGTGTCTGTCTTATACAGCATCTTGACGAGTTTTGCACACAGGTTATTGTTGTAGGAGATATCCTGCCGCAGATCCAGACCATTGTGCCAGATGGTGCAGATGATCAGGAAAATCGTCATGCCGCTGAACAGATACGCACAGCATTGATAATATTCTTTCTTGGAATAGAAAAATTCATAGCCGACAATCGCCGGGACGAACAAAAACCACATAAAATACGGAATAATAAAATATTCACAGAACGGAATCTTGTAGTCGATTGGCATCGATACAAGATGAAAATCCGTAGTTACTGTCTTTTCCAGCCACATAAACCATGGCATGTAGAAAACGATGTAGAGTAGTGTCCATATGTGGTTATATTTTCTGATGAATTTTCCTGCCTTCATAAGGGGGTGTGAAAACCTTTCTTTTTCTTTTGTGTCACAAATCTGTTTGCCGACAGGAGTTAGTATATCATGCTTCCTCAGAATGTGCAATCGCAGCGCCAACAAATCCTAAGAATAATGGATGAGCTTTGTTAGGACGACTCTTAAACTCTGGATGCGCCTGTGTTCCGATAAACCAAGGGTGATCTGGAAGCTCGATCATTTCTACGATATGACCATCTGGAGATAAACCAGACAGGAGCATGCCGTGATCGGTCAGAACCTTTCTATAATCGTTGTTTACCTCATAACGATGTCTGTGACGTTCGTTGATGTGGTCCGTACCATATAACTGGTATGCTTTTGAACTCTTATCAAGTACACAAGGATAAGAACCAAGTCTTAGTGTTCCGCCTAAGTCTGTGACACCATTCTGGTCAGGCATGATATGGATGACCTGATGGCTGGAACTAGGGTTGAACTCGGAGCTGTTCGCATCCGGATAGCCGACAACATTTCTTACGAATTCCACGATGGTAAGCTGCATACCAAGACATAAGCCAAGGTATGGAATCTTGTTCTCCCGTGCATAGGTAATTGCCTCGATCATACCCTCGATACCACGGTCGCCGAAACCACCTGGAACTAAGATACCGGATACATCTCCTAAGATCTCTGCAACATTTTCCTTTGTTACAAGTTCGGAATCTACCCACTTGATCTCAACATCCGCACGATGTGCGACACCGGCATGCTTCAGGGATTCTACAACAGAGATGTAAGCGTCGTGCAGGCTGACATATTTTCCAACTAAAGCGACACGTACCTTTTTTTGCGGATGCTTCCAGTTGTCCACCATGGTGATCCAGTCGTCAAGATCTGGCTTTGGACATGGGATATGGAGGCATTTGCAGGCCGCATCGGCAAGCTTCTCGTGCTCCATAGCAAGTACCACTTCATATAATACATCCACGTCCAGATTCTGGATGACACATTCGCTAGGAACGTTACAGAAGCTGGCAATCTTATCTTTAATTGCTTTGTCTAACGGAAGGTCGGAACGGCAAACCAAGATATCTGGCTGGATACCAAGTGACTGACAAGTTTTTACACTTGCCTGTGTCGGCTTTGTCTTCAGTTCGCCGGATGATTTTAAGTAAGGAATCAGTGTGACGTGGATCATGATGCAATTCTCATGTCCGACATCCAACTGAAACTGACGAATGGCTTCCATGTACGGCTGGCTCTCGATATCGCCGACAGTACCGCCAACTTCGATGATCGCAATCTCATCGTCTTTTGCATCTGGATTGCGATAGAAACGATCTTTGATTTCATTTGTAATATGAGGGATGATCTGAACCGTATGACCGCCGAAATCGCCACGGCGCTCCTTGTTCAGGATGCTCCAGTAAACCTTTCCTGTTGTCACGTTAGAACCCTTGTTCAGACTCTCATCGATAAAACGCTCGTAGTGTCCAAGATCCAGATCGGTTTCTGCACCGTCATCTGTTACAAATACTTCGCCATGCTGAATCGGATTCATGGTTCCTGGATCCATATTGACATATGGATCAAATTTCTGGCTGATCACTTTGTATCCGCGCGCTTTCAACAGACGTCCAAGTGATGCCGCGGTAATTCCTTTACCGAGACCGGATACAACGCCGCCAGTGACAAAAATGTACTTTACTGCCATAGCTCATTCCTCTTTCCGTTTGATTTTTATATTATCATTCTTTTTGCTTTAGAAAAATTCAAAAATCATTATAAACGAAAAGGAAAACGAAGTCAATTACAAATGGTTAGAATAAAACATAAGCTGAAAGACGCGGTTATCCTTTTTATTCTGCCGGAACAAATATTTGCCGGATTTTCCCATTTTGCGGTAGGATTTCACGTCTTGATACTTCGTTACAATGTTCAAAAACTGTTGTTTCTCCTCTGGCACATGGTAGATTCGTTCAAAGGATTTTGCCTGTCTGGAGATGTGACCGCCATTTGTACGGCTCTGCTTCAGGCGGCGGAAGAATTTGGAACAGCCGGAAGGGGCTGCTGCACCGAGCGCATTTCCCGCATGCTGACGGTACTTGTAGTGCGCTGCGCTGTCATAGCAGACTTCGCCGAAGCATGAAGCAACGAGATAGAGCCACCAATCGTGCATATAGATATCCTGAGGCATGCTGATCCGGATATAAGACATAAGTGCCTGGTTAAATACGATACTGGCACCGCGTGCGATGTTCTCAATCAATGCGTTCCGGAAATCTGGAACCAGCTCTTTGCCTGCGGTCTGCATAGACTCCGGAAGCAGGTTCAGTGCATCGTCCGTGTTCCAGGCATCACAACAGTAGAGAAGTGGTGTGGCAAATGTACGGATCTGGGAATCATTCTTCTTTTTCTTTGGGGATTTTGATTTGCGCATCTGTTCAAGCTTCTGGCAGGCGATGGAAAGCTTGTCTTCGTCCCACACATCGTCCTGATCGGAGAGGGCATAGAAATCCACATCCGGGTCAGATAATTCGAACAGACGAAAGAAAGAAGCGACCACGCCGCAGTTTTCGCCACATAGGTAACAAATGTTATCGTGGAGCGCGGCATAGGCGCGCAGGATATCCACGGTGCCATCGGAAGAACCGTCGTCGCGGACGAAGAGCTTCACGGCAACATTTTTCTGATTCAAGATACTGTCTAATTGTTGTTTCAAGTAAGTTTCGCCATTGTAAGTAGATAGCAGAACCTGAACTGTATACATAATAGTCTCCTTTTATAAATGCAATGTCGTAGACCGTTAATCGGTCAACTCTGTATAAATAGTAGTCATAAGGTTGTGCACAAGTGCAATATCAAAATATTTTTTGCAGTTCGCGTGGTTTTCCGTACCAAGTGCCTGTGCAAGTGCCGGATCATCGAGAATTTTATTGATTTTTGCTGCATATGCGTCTGCGTCCTTCGTTGGAAGCAGGTAATGCTTGCTGCTTGTATGTGGCTCTGAGGCAAGCAGATCGCGGTTTCCGCGGATATCCGAAGCGATGATTGGAAGTCCGGCAGCCATCGCCTGCATGACAGCGACGGATAATCCCTCCTGAAAGCTTGTAAATAAAAACAAATCCGCGCAGTGATACAGATCCAGCACATCCGTATGATAGCCCGCGAAAAATACACGGTCACCAACCTGCAGTTTCTGCGCTAGTTCCTTTAACGATGGTTCGAGAATGCCTTTGCCGCAGATCGCAAGGATTGCATCATCACGGTTGGACTTGGCAAATGCGCGGATTGAAGTCTCTACGTTCTTACGTGGAATCAATTCCGCAACCGTCAGTATAATCTTCTTGTCGGATGGCAGAACGAATCGTCTGCATACATCTGCTTTATCAACACAGATGGAAGCAATCGTATCCGTATCCACGCCAACGCCTGGTACATAATGGACATTTGGGTGATGAAACCGCCGTTTCGCCGCCTGATAATCCTCCTGATTTAAGGTAATCAGACAATCTGTTACATGGGACAGCCATTTTTCAACATTGTAATAAAGCAGATAATTCTTGATACCCGCACCACGGAAGAAGTGAAAACCGTGGACAAAGTAGATTACTTTTGTGCCATCTTTACGGAATTTCTTCGCGGCAAGCCGACCGACGACACCGCCAAATGGTGTTTGTGTATGCACGATCTGGCAAGGGTGGTTCCGCATATAGCGTTTCAGAATCCGGATGGACTTAAACGCTTTCCCAAGCTCTGTGATCTTCCGCGGAATCGGCAGATCGATGATCTCGATATCCTGTGCAGCAAGCTCACTTGCGAACGCATGGATGCGTTCCACCGTGCTTGAATTTCCTTCTTGAAAATTCGCGGCAACGGAGATCGTGTAGCCCATATCCTGTAAGATGCGGATATTATCTTTATTAAAATGGTCGATCATTGATGCGGAATTCGCAATCAATAAGGCATGTTTTTCCATATACTAATGTCCTGTTTGTGTTCTTATAATCTCATTGTAGTCGTATGGGAAAATCCGTGATACAGATTTCCGTAATCAATATAAATTATACTACAAAATGTAATTCAATACAATTCAATACAATGCAAGACATCGGAATAATGTGCACAGTGTGCGTCGTGGAAATAATGTATAAAATAACTGCGAGCAATATAAAAAAATATGCTATACTTTTAGATTGGATCAAGAAATGAAATTACAATAGTTATGTTATACAAGGAGAAATACTATGAAATTTGCACATATTGCAGATGTTCATCTGGGGACGAGAAGAGAAACACCGTATCTGTATGACGGATTTTTAAATTTTATTGACTACATGGAACTGCATCCGGTGGATATGATTTTTATTACTGGAGATCTGTTTGATCATGTACCAACGAAGGAGGATATTGTATTCGTTGATACGCAGCTGGCGCGGCTGACAAAGACAGACATTCTCTATGTGACGGGAGAATGCGATTATCTGGGGAAGGACAGCATCCTTTGGAATTATGAGTTTGTATCGCGGATGTATCTGCTGAATTGTGAAGAAATCCATAATCATGTGCCAGAAGGGGAACGTGCGGAACGGAATTCCTATGCGGAAGGGATTATGGATAGTCTGCATTTTGCAAAATATAATGTTGATGTCTACGGAATCTGCCAGTATAGCGAGCAGAATGAACGAAATGATTTCGACAGTGTATATGCCAGAAATCTCCGGGCAGTCAATATCTTTCTTGGGCATGGAGGAAGTGCAAGGGTTTGTCCGTTTGATGTGGAAGATTTTGGAGGAAAGAATTTCGGGTATATCGGGCTTGGACATAAGCATCAGTATCTGGCATTTGAGAAGCAGCATGTATATTATCCGGGAAGTTTGGAGCCGATCAATGAGGACGAAACCGGAGAACATGGGTTTATCTATGGATATATCGACAAGCAGTTGACGAGTGTGAAATTTGTTCCAATCGCGATGCGCAGATTCGAGGAGAAGAAGGAAGAAAAACCGGAGTTTGATTATGAGCTGTTGCAGGAATTAAACAGGGAGAACGCATTTGGTAAATGTCTGCAGACGTTTGACCAGAAGCAGACGGAGCAGGCACAGATGGCAAAGAAGAAATATGCGGACGGCATGTTGGCAAGCTTGCAGGAACTGACGGGAAAACAGGCATTATCCACATACACACCGACACAGGTTGCAGAGGCGTGGGCGGAGCAGCAGTCGCAGTTAAAGGCGGGACTGCAATCCTTGCAGCAGGAAATTGCTGCAAATGAGCAGGAACAGGCGGAACTCGAGGAAAAGCTTCTGGCGTGCCCGGATCAGACGGGGACGACGAATGTGCTGCATGAGGATATTGGAAAATTGCAGTTTGATCTGTCAAAATTAGAGTTTGAGGATCAGCAGGTGGACAAGAAATACAGCCGGAGACGGCTTGGGTTTGTCCTGTGGATTGATACGCCGCTTGCAATCGTATTGTCTCTGCTTGTCACGGTAGGCATGATCGACGTATTTTTTATGCAGGCATGGGAAGCATGGTTCCGGTTGGTAACAAGTCTGATCGGATTTGAAATTGCATTTACGATTATAGGTTTTTGCGTGTATAATATGACAAAGACGCTGCGGAAGAAGTTGTTTGGCACGGAGATTCCTGTGGAGACACATGCGCGGCTGCAAAGTCAGATTCGTTTGTTGGAGAGTAAGATTCACGATCTGCAATTGGAAGAAAGTTCAAGATTTTTAGATCAGAAAAACTACGACGAGAACAGCCGGAGGATGAAAGAGGTACAGAAGCAGTACCAGCAGCTGTTGGAAAAATCAGAGGTGATCTTGTCTGTGCTGGATGTGAATGCTGACAAGATGGTGAAAGAATAAAAGTATAAACAGATATGGAATTACAAAAATTATACAGCAAGGTGCGGCAGGCGGTGGACGCTTACCAGATGATCGAGGATGGCGATAGGATTGCAATCGGTATCTCTGGAGGAAAGGACAGTCTGACACTCCTGTATGCACTGGCTGGAATGCGAAAATTTTATCCGAAGAAATATGACGTCGTAGCGATCACGGTTGACACTGGCGTAGGAAATATGGATTTTTCTAAGGTGAAAGAACTGTGCGAGTCGTTAAATGTTCCATATGAGATCATTCCGACGCAGATATTTCCGATCTTGATGGAGCGGCAGGAGAAGCGGATGTGTCCGCTCTGTGCGAAGATGCGGAAAGGCGCATTCAATGAAGCAGCACTTCGACTGGGATGTAATAAGATCGCATATGCGCATCATAAAGACGATGTCGTGGAGACATTTCTGATGTCACAGGTATTAGAAGGGCGGGTGCATACATTTTCGCCAGTGACGCATCTGGATGGTACAGAGCTTGATCTGATCCGACCGCTTGTGTATGTGACCGAGGCGGAGGTGCGTGGGTTTATGCGGCGGTATCAGCTTCCTGTGGTGAAGAATCAGTGCCCTGTGGATGGTGCGACGAAGCGGGAGGCAGCCAAGCAGATGTTAGCACATATGGAGGAAGAATTCCCGAAGGCGAAAAGCCGGATGTTCGCGGCAATCCAGCGCGATCATATTGATGGCTGGTAAAATTATGCCTGCTTCTATGGAAATTTGAATTGATTTTTCGGGGCATCTGTGCTATCATGTCAGATGTTGGATTGATTTCCAATTTTATCGGTGCGTGGCTCAGCTTGGTAGAGCGCTGCGTTCGGGACGCAGAGGTCGTGGGTTCGAATCCCGTCGCACCGATTTTTTTGTACCCTTTTTTAGTAGGAAAGGAGGATCCGGCATGAAATTATTACTTGCAGAAGATGAAGTGGATATGTCCGAGGCGTTGGTCGACATTCTCACCTATCACAAGTATACGGTGGATGCCGTGTTTGATGGGGAAGAAGCACTCGATTACGCAACAATCGGCGAATACGATGGAATCATATTGGATATCATGATGCCGAAGATGAGTGGCCTGGAGGTGTTGCAGAAGCTGCGGAACCGCGGTGACCGGACCCCCGTGTTGCTGCTTACGGCAAAGGCAGAAGTTGAAGACCGGATTGCAGGGCTGGATATGGGAGCAGACGATTATCTACCGAAGCCATTTGCGATGGGCGAGCTGCTTGCGCGCATCCGGGCAATGCTCCGGCGCAAGGAAGAATTTACTCCGGAGATCGTGAAATGTGGAGACCTGTCGCTCATATATTCAGATGATGAATATAGCAGTTACAGCAACATCTTCGGCAATGCCAAGACAGATATTACAGACGAGGATAAAGACCGTCTGATCGCTTCGCTGAAGTCTCTGAATGAGAATTCAGACATTGAAGATGTGGTAAATATGGACGAGGTAATACGATACTTTGTTGTGCACAATTTCGTCTGCAACTTCGACAGCTATACCGGTTCGATGATCCATAATTATTATTTGTACGAGGAGGATGGACAGCTTTCGATGATTCCGTGGGATTATAATCTTGCATTTGGCGGATTCTCTGCGGGCAGCGGAGACGGTGATTCGGCAACATAGATGGTGAACTATCCGATTGATACGCCGGTTTCTGGTGGAACAGTAGATTCCCGTCCGATGCTTGCGTGGATCTTTGTAGATGAGAGCTATACGGAACTGTATCACACGTATTTTGATACGTTTATCTCCGAGTATTTTGAAAGCGGATATTTCGAGAATCTGATTGCATCTTATGTCGAGCAGGACCCGACGAAATTCTGTACCTATGAGGAGTTCGAGACAGGCGTGGATACGTTGAAATCGTTCTGTCTGCTCCGTGCAGAGAGCATCCGCGGACAGGAATCCATCTACAAGTGATGGGCAGCAGGAAGATGATTCCACACTCGTCGAAGCTTCATCCATTTCCCTTACGGATATGGGAAGCATGGGACATGGCGGCGGTACACCGGGCGATGGTGAGCGACTGGATATGTCGGATGAGAATGGCGGACAAATGCCGGGCGATGGTGAGCGGCCGGATATGCCGGATGGTGACGGCGGACAGATGCCGGAAAATGGTGACAGGCCGGATGGCAGTGTTGGAACACCGCCACGGATAGATCAATCTTAGAAGTCTCATCAATAATCAAACTTATAATAGAAAAGTTCAGGATGTAAATAAAAGTAACAATTTAAGTGAATCAACCGGAAAAACTGTGAATGAAAAGACCAGACGTTTCCGGTTGATTTTTTTAAGTTTCTATTGTATGTTTGACATAATTTGAAGGCAGAAATCTCATAATACAGAAGAAAGAGAGTGAAGCAATGAATATATTTGATGTTGTAGGCCCTGTGATGGTCGGACCGTCGAGTTCCCATACCGCGGGAGCTGTTAAAATAGGATATATCAGCCGGAAGCTGTTGGGCGAACAGCCGGTCTCCGCGCGGATTTTGTTATATGGAAGTTTTCTGACGACCGGAAAAGGACATGGTACGCGGAAGGCGCTTGTGGCTGGGTTGCTTGGGATGCAGCCGGACGATGCGCGGATTCCGCAGGCGCTTATGCTTGCCGAAGAACAGGGCATGCACATCGAATTCGGAGAGGCACAGTTAAAGGAAGCACACCCGAACACGGCGCAGCTTTTTCTGCAGGGACAGGATGGCAGAAGCCTGGAGATCATCGGGCAGTCGCTGGGTGGCTCCCGGATCAACATTGCCGAGATCGATGGAATCGAGACGAATTTCTCCAGTGATTATCCGACGCTTGTCGTACACAATCAGGATCAGCCGGGACACGTGGCGGAGGTGACGTCGATGCTTTCACACAAAGGTGTAAACATTGCGTACATGCAGTTGTACCGCTCCAGTCGTGGCGGAGAGGCGGTTATGGTCGTGGAATGCGATCAGGAGATTCCGAAGGAGGGCATTGACTGGCTGAAGAAGGTCGAGGGTGTGAAGAAGGTGACATACCTTAGTATAGGAGGCGATGCGAAGTGATAACGTATCATTCGATTCAGGATATATTGGAATTGTGCGAGAAAGAACAGATGGCGTTTGCGCAGGTGATCGAACATGCGGATATGGAAGAACGCGCCGTGACGCAGGAAGCTTCCTATGCGAAGATGCAGAGCATGTATGAGGCGATGCGTCATGCGGATGCAACCTACGATGCAAAGCTTACGTCAGCATCCGGATTGGTCGGTGGCGATGGTGAGAAACTTCGCGCATATAACGAGGCAGGGAAGAATCTCTGCGGTGACTTCTTAGGTCTGGTGATGGAGAAGGCAATCAAGATGGCAGAGGGAAATGCGTGCATGAGAAGGATCGTTGCGGCACCGACCGCAGGTTCGTGCGGCGTGATCCCGGCGGTGTTCCTGACGGCGCAGGAGAAGCTTGCATGCACAGAAGAACAGATGGTGGCGGCGATGTTCATTTCCGCAGGGGTAGGTGCCGTCATTGCGGAAAATGCTTCGATTGCCGGTGCGTCCGGCGGTTGTCAGGCAGAGATTGGTTCAGCATCTGCGATGGCAGCGGCAGGGTTATGCTTCCTGCAGGGAGGCACGAATGCGATGATCGCAAATGCGGCCGCAATGGCACTTAAAAATATGCTTGGACTTGCGTGTGATCCGGTCTGTGGACTCGTGGAAGTGCCATGTGTGAAACGGAATGTTGCCGGAGCTGTCAATGCAGTAAGTGCGGCACAGCTATCTTTGGCAGGGATTAAGAGTGCGATTCCGGTGGATGAAGTGATCGACGCAATGCGTAGAATCGGAAATGAAATGTCTCCGAATATAAAAGAAACGGGTCAGGGTGGACTTGCAACCACCCCGACCGCGATTCAAATAGGAAAGAGTTTATAATTGTGAAGAAATATTTATTATTTAAGGCTGTGTGACTGCATAATCCGAAAAGCTTGTAGTCGAATCTGTCTTATTTGTACATCCGCCAAGCAGGGCAGTTGCAAGCATCGTTACTGTTACAAGTGGTAAAATGGATTTTTTCTTCATAAAATCACGTCCTTTCAAATTCCTGTTGTTTTTGTTTTCAATACGAAGTATAGAGGACGAACCTTAAATCAACCTTAGAATTCTGAAATAGTAGGAAAATAATAATCAAATATGCGAAATAGTGTTTAGCCTTTTTCGGGAAATTAGAGATAAAAAATCAAGTGGTGACAATTTGACACCACTTGTGAAAAAACAACCATATTTAGTTTACTTCGCATCCTTCTTCCGCACTGCCAGTGCCGGAACGAGTCCGATCACGAAAGGTACGATCCAGGTGAATAACCGGTAGATTACAAGTGCGGCTGCCACGGCATCGCCGTCCGGAATGACACAGGCGAAGAACAACGCGAATACAAAGTCAAGCGTACCGACACCGGATGGTGCCAGCATGACACAGCCAACCATGTTGCAGACGGCAGTAAGTCCCAGACAGGTTGCAACTGTGACAGAATAACTTCCGGCAAAGAAAATTCCCGGAATTGCATACCAGCATGCGAATTTGAAGAAATCCAAACCGACGACAGTCAGAAACAATCGCTTATCTTTCCATACGATGCGCCCTTGTTCCTGCAGATAGTCGATGGAAACCTGCGCTTTATCCAACAGCGGATACAGGCGGCTCTTTTGTTTCACAAGCTTTCGAGCCAGCTTCATGATCAGATCGGAGAATTTCTTGGAAACCGTTAATATAAACAAAAACAGACAGATTAACGAAATCACAACTGCACCGGCAAACATATACCACGCGTATTTGCGGATGCCACTGTGCCCGCTCAGAATCAGAAGGAGAAATGACACAACGCCGAATAAACCAATCGTAATTTTCTGGAATGTATATTGTGCGAGGGACATGCCGGTTGCGGTACTCACGCGGATGCCATGCAGATTATAATAATAAAGCTGTGCGACTCCGGTTCCGCTTCCAAGTGTTGCAATCCGGAAAAATGTACACAGGTATGCACAGGTGATTCCCTGCCATACTGATAAACGATGGTCGCAGGTGTTCGTCATTTCGCTGATGATACAGCCTTCCGCGATGAAATACAGATTTCCGAGCAGCAGACACACAACCAGTTTCCATACAGGAGTTATCTGGATTTCTTCCAGTGCTTCCTGCATCAGATCCTGATTTTTATAGCATACAAAAGCAATCAGCGCAAAGATAACCAACCATTTTGCGATGCTTTTTAATACCATTTTCTGATTTTTATCTGACTGATTTGTATCGTCCATTTTGTTCCCCCATTATATGGAAATAAAAGATAATAGCGTTATTTTAGTATGTTTGTCCAATCTTTGCAAGATATATTCCTGTTTTCACATTTTTCTCACAAATACATACAATGAAGTATACAAAAAGAATGTAAGAGGTAACCAGTTTGGATTCTTATAGAAATTATGGCTGCGGCAGAGGCCGTGGCATGAATCCGCGCGGCGCAAATAGCTGCTATCCGTGTTCAGGTACCGGTCGTTGTGTGATGCCGGGCGATACGATGTGCCGGAAACCATCCACACCGGATTGTGGTTGTGGAGATAAACCATTCATGCCAGATTGTGGTTGTGGTAATAAATCATCCATGTCGGATTGCGGCTGCGGTGATAAACCATCCATGCCAGATTGCGGTTGCAAGGAAATGCCGATGAAATCAGATTGTGGGTGTGCATCCATTCCACGCAGAAATAACTGCAGATGCGGAGATCCAAATGAACATATGCGGCACATGCCGGTTGGCATGGGCTATGTTCCAATGCAAAAATGGGAGGAAATGTATGATCCTGCGACGGCATTGTGTCAGGGTACAGCCTTTCCTTCTCTAAATCTGATTTTCTGCGGGAAGAGGGGGTAACGGATCATGAAACCTATGTGTAAAGCAGAGCTTCGACAGTTTATCGATCAGGTTTCCTTTATGATCGATGATATTACCTTATTTTTAGATACACATCCGGACTGCCGGGAAGCAATAGATGCCTACAATCATTTCAAAATGATGCGGTGCGAAGCAGTATCTGACTATGTAAAGCAGTATGGTCCGCTCAACCGTTATGATGTGGATACGTGCGACGATTGGAATGCATGGATCGATGGTCCATGGCCTTGGGAAGGAGCGTGTGGTTGTTAAATGTGGATTTATGAAAAGAGACTTCAATGTCCCGTGAACATCAAGGAGACAAATGCAAAGCTGGCACAGGCAATCATATCACAATATGGCGGTCTGTAGACGTTTACTAATGGGGACATTTTTAATCCGCATTTTTAGCGGAGGCAATTTTCACCCATATGCGAATATGTATCGACCGCCGTAGACAATTACTAATAGGGAATATTATATATGCTGTCCCCAATTTATGGAACAAAGAAGAATTCCATTGTATCAGCTTCTTTGTCGTATATTATATGATCCACGATCGAATTGATTGCCGTTGCTTTTTCCGAATCACTTTGTGCATTCATGATAGTATCGTGAACAGTTCGAATGACATCTACTGTAACTGTCTTGGGTTTTACTTCGGGTAGAACAAGCTCCTTCAGATGAGCAATTTCTGCTTCTAATTTTTCTTTATTTGCTTTATATTCCTCCAGCGTATCGATACCATTTACGTAAGCTTCTTTTACACGACCAAGCTTCGCCTTGACGCTTGCAATCTGTTTTGCAATCGCAGCTTCATCCTGGTTAAATTGAACGATAGGGGCAATTGTTTTTATATCTTTATCTTCGACGATGTTCAGCAATCCGTCAAGTACATATTGCGCCGCTTTACCTGCAGATATACTGTTCCTGGTTGCGCACATACCTTTCACATTTTTCCAGCACACAAAATAGGGGTAGTGTTTACCTGTTTTCGTGTCCAATCCATTTTGATATGCCAATGTACCACCACAATTCGGACATTTCAGCAATCCGGACAACCAATGCTTGTAAATATCCGGTCGCTTTCCGTGTCCCATTCGGGCAGTAATTTTTGCATATCGTTCCTGTGTTGCATCCCACAACTCCTGATCAATGAGTGGTTGATGTTTTCCGTCTCGGATAATTTCTTCTCCTACTCGTGGCGTAGTACGTCTGCTACTTGCACTGTTCCAACGGATTTTTCCAATATAAAACGGATTTTGAAACATATCAGTAATATTGCGAGTTTCCCAGCGCTTTCCAGTTCTTGTGCGATAACCCAAGTTGTTAATGGTCGCTGCAATCTGCGTCATAGGTATATGTTCGATTGCAAACATGTGAAAGCATCTTTGAACCATAGGACCATAATATTCGTCGATTTGTGGGATGGTATCAGGTCCCCTTTCTTTGGTATATCCAATCGGCACATTTGAATTGTATCCGCCAGCAAGTGCTTTTTGCGTCATGCCACGGCGAACTTCTTCAGATAGTCGGATAGAGTAGTATTCGTCCATCCATTCAAAGATTCGTTCAATGAGCCTGCCAATCGGACCATCCGGAAGAGGTTCTGATACAGAAATCACGTCGACTTGATTCTTTTTCAACAGCGATTTATACACGATAGATTCTTCCTGATTTCTTGCAAATCGAGAAAATTTCCAAACGAGTATTGCGTCATATGGATGGTCTTTCGATTTTGCCATAGCAATCATCTCTTTGAATTTTGGACGTATTTTCACAAATTTTCCGGACATACCGAGATCTTGATAGATATCGACAACGATCATGTCGTGGGATGCAGCATACTCTTTCAGCAGCCGAATCTGGGCATCTGGCGAGTATTCTTCCTGCGAATCTGTAGAAACTCTGATATAAGCGCATACAGTCTTCATAAAATATCACTCCTTTATACAATTTGAATTGTACAATCGAGAGCCTTTATGATATAATATGCTTGCTTAGGGCATTATATCAAAGGTTTAGGCTCTTGATGTACTGCTGAATCCCTCGTGTTCCCGCACGGGGGATTTTTTGTTATCTCGTGGTTTCTAGTTAGGTGCCGGTTTTAATTCCATATCGTTCTGAATAAGCATCAATATCTAATACAAGAAAATTTGCAAATGATCCTTCAGGAATAGAGATAGAGGATGGAATACTTGGACGTGGGAAACTATGACCATCTTCAAGCTCTCCGAGAATCCAGCCAGATGCGGCATCCTTTCCCATTTCAATAGCCTCTGCCAGATTATCTCCTTCGGTGACACATCCTGGAAGATCTGGAACCTCAACGGTATAACCTTCACCATTTTCAAATGGCGTAAATATTGCTTTATATACTAATTCCATAATAACTCCCCCTTTCTATGTTAACCAGCAGGACTATTTAAGCCCTGTCTGTTTTTTATTTTATACCCCCAAACGGCAATCTAAAGACGAGATCGTCTACGGACATACGAAGGAGGGTAGTACATATGTACATATTTCACGTCGACATACTTTTTTTCAATTTGATTTCGTCTTACTAAACATGTAACCATATTTTTCAAATTTTTATACGGTTACATAAATCCCTCATTTGAGGAGAAAGGAGACGAGATTCATATGATAAAGCTAAATTTTGTGTATCCTGACACCAAAATATATGCTATTTATTATCTTAAGGATAAAAAGCTGTATCGCAATAGCAAATTCGATGGTGCTAACAAAGAGAAGGTCATTCTCTGGGTTTGCGATGATTCGTGGTTGTCAAAATAGGTCGAAGTTGTTATACTCAAGAAGTTGTCGCACCCAATCTGGCAACAGGGAGGGGGTGTTTTATTATAACTTACATAATTTCCTTTATTATCTCCGTTGTGGCAAGCATAGTCAGTCACTTTGTTTGCAAATGGTTAGACGGTGATGAAAGCGACAATTAGCCTGAAATCGGATACTCAACCGAACAAAAGAGGAGAAATCCCCAGTAGTTGCGCCTACTGGGGATTTCGTTTTGGTGTTTACTATAACTTACATAAATAGCTTCCAGCTACACTATAACATATGCACCAAGTTAAATCAAGTATTCCCCGGATAGGCAAATATTAAATTATTTTTCATCCGTTCCATTTTTCTTAACTGCTGGTTGCAGATAGAGAGCTTCGAGTTCCTCTGATGTTTTAGGCACTGCATCATATTGGAGTTCAACTTCGGATTTCTCGTTCGCAACGTTGATCGTGTCCTTGTTTATAACATTATAGAAGAAATCCCTTACTGTCTGTCGGGTATTGGCATCTAGTTTCAAATATTCGTGCACGAGGTTGTAACTAAAATCGTCCAAATCAAACTCTTGCTTCAGTTTTTCCATAGTAGAATTAGGTGCCTGTATCCAAATGGGCTCTTCGCCAGTGCGCAACCATTTTTCAGACACATTAAAGGTGTTACAGATATCAAGAATAGTTCGGTCAGATGGATTTCTTTTGCCGACTTCGATTAGAGATATAGAGTTTCTTTTCAGATTAAGCATTTCTGCAAATTCTGCTTGACTTAATCCTTTTGATTCTCGGATTTGCTTTATACGAGTATTCATTAGTTTGATCACCTTCTTTCATTTTCTTCTTTCATTTTCAATATAATGTCTGCTTGCTCACTTGTCAACAGAAAAAATAAAAAAATACAAAAATGGTGTTGACAAGTGAGATATAAAATATTACTATATGATTACAAGTTAGCACTGCGATGCCAACAAATATAACAGGAAAGGAGTGAGCAATATGTATAAGGAAGATCATAATGCAACGATGGTGAGTTCGGTCGACCTAAGTTTTATCCAACAACTGATTGCAATGCCTCAGGAAAAGAAGTTACTCCTTCAGGGCGTGATGATCGGGTTGGAACTAAATAACGGATTACCATCTCCACAATCGATATCAAAGCGGGATTCAGCAGATAGCCCTAAGCAAGCACATGTTTGAGCTCAGTTGAGTATCATACGAGGGGGTGTAAAAGTGAAAAGCGTTCTAAAATATCCTGGGGCAAAGAATCGTCTTGCAACGTGGATATGCGAATATATACCAGCACATGATGTCTACTTAGAACCATTCGCAGGTAGTTTAGCTGTGCTTTTTAACAAGCAGCGTAGCCATATTGAGACAGTGAATGACATCGATGGAGAAATCGTAAATTTCTTTCGGATATTGAGAGATCGGAGTGAGGAACTGGAGCGAGCTATAGAGCTTACACCATTTTCTCGATTAGAGTATAAATTGGCATACGAATCATCAGAAGATGAGTTGGAACGTGCACGACGTTTCGCTGTCAAATGTTGGATGGGATTTGGATGTGGAAATTTATATCAAAATGGATTTAAATCTGGTCAGCAGACAACTTCTCCAAATCCGGCTAGAGCGTGGAGTGAGTTGCCTGAAACATTGAAGTTGGCAACCAACAGATTAAAGGGCGTTCAAATTGAAAATTTACCGGCTATGGAGTTGATAGAAAGATATGATACGGAAGATGTTTTTATTTACGCTGATCCGCCGTATTTACATAGGACTAGGAAGAATCACCTCTATAAGCATGAGATGAAAGATTCCGAGCATGAAGAAATGCTAAAGGCTTTGGTTAAACATCCCGGAAAAATTCTTTTATCAGGATATGACAGCGATATGTACAATGATATGCTTCGTGGATGGATCAAGGTATATAAGACTACTACAGCAGAGCACGGATTAAAAAGAACGGAAACGCTATGGATGAATTATGATATGAACCGACAGATGTCGTTCATCATATAAAAAATGACAAGGGATTCAGCAGACAGCCCTAAGCAAGCACATGTTTGAACCCTAGTGAATACTATATTCTAACAGGAGGTGAAACGCATGCAGTACATATACAAAGTCCAACTCGACGGAGAATGGGTAGATCTGAAGGAGCTGCCAGAAGAGCAGCAGAAAGAAATCAAGCAGAGGCTGACGGATAAGGTTGCCGACGCTCTGGCAGAGGAATATGCAAAATGCTCTTGAAAAGTTCAATCTGCAGGTTTGTCTGCAGATTGTCAGAAGGACAAGTAATGATGGAGGGAGCCAGAAATGGCAGATTTTAATGTAATAGAAATATTAGGTACCGTAAATTCGCCTGCATCCTATCAGCAGGATGGAACCGCCGTATTCAATCTTCTTTACAGAGGAGGAGTAAAGCCGATGAACTATATCATAGCAACGAATTTACGGTATCTGATCGAGAAAACAATTCAACCATACATTATCGCAGAGAACCTTGGGAAGCGGGTAATAATAGTCGGCAGCATTATTGATCACAACATAATAGCACCGACGAGAATCTACTTCATTGATTCTTTTTTATCCGCTGAACAAGCAGCAGATAAAAAGAAACAAGAGGTCGATTTTTCAGATGATTAAACGGAAGGGAGGGACTAGGAAGCGTGATAAATCCGGAAGATATAAGAAGCGATATCCCAACAACTAAGATTGATGTCAATTATGTCAAGTCGTGCATTATGAACCGAAAACGGTTGTTGGGAATTTTTCAAAATACTAGAAAAAACATATTGGAGCAGATCGACGAATTGGCGGCGGAAGAGGAAGCAATCGTATTCCAGGGAGGAAGCAATCAGGATAATTTAGGAATCCGATCTTCAGGGTTTACAGACGCAGCATACAATCAGCACGCGAAACTGTCACAGGCGAATATATTTGAACGCCAGAAAAAACTTATGCAGTGTTTGGATCAGATAGAAGACAATATCAATAGCCTTCACCGCATACTGCAGATCTTCAACATGTGCGCGATTCCATATCCAATTCATTATGGTATTTGCGAGGAATATTTGTATCGGAGAGAGGACGAAGAAAAAAACAAAACAGTGTATAAGGAAGAATCCGGATTTCGGTCGCTCGAAACCAAATACGGAAGTTCACACAAGACACTTCGGGCGATGATCAACAATACTTGCGAAATGGTCAGGCAGCTCACGGTTGCTGATCTGCGGGGAGAGGATGCAACATTGCTATCTCCGGAAGAGATAAAGAACAAGCTGAGTAAGGAGCTTATAGATGCGCTGGATAAAAATGAATTCAGTGCGAGCAGAGGAAGAAAATAACAGGAATAACAGGAGGGTGTTTTTATGATTATAGGAATTGATGCAGGATATGGATATGTAAAGACGAAGAATACAAGCTTCCCATCGGGTGTAGCACACCTGTCGGATCGCCCGCCGATGATGAATCGTGTAGTAGAATTTCAGGACAGATTTTATCAGGTTGGCGTGGCAAATGACGGAATCACAGAGGACAAGACAGTAAATGAGGATTACTACATCTTGTCGCTTGCAGCGATCGCCGAGGAAATGAAGTTTGTTGGTATATATGATGCAGAGATTGTGCTTGCGTTAGGCGTACCACTTATGCGGTATGGCGCCGAAAAGGACAAGCTGATTGCATACATGAAGCAGCATGATGTGGTGGAATTTCAGTATGAGGACAAAGCATATAAATGCACGATCAGCCCACATGTATATGTATTTCCACAGGGTTATGCTGCCATTGCACACAGATTAAATGATATTAAGGGACCATGCTATCTCGTAGACATGGGAACCGGCACGACTGAGATCCTGCCAATCAACGCAGACAAATCGGTCGATCTCGGAAAGGCAAAGACAGTACAGTTTGGAATTAACAACTGTATTGCGTCAGTCAATGCCAGAATTTCAAACAAATACAATTCAACACTTCCGGAGGATTCTATTATCCAGGTAATTATGGGAAGATCGCAGAACGCCGGACTGCCGGATTCCGTCATCACCGTATGCGAGGATGCAATCCGCGATTGGACAGAAGAAGCCATTAAGCTGCTCCGGCAAAATAAAGTTAACTTTGAGCTTGTGCAGACGTTCTTCGTCGGTGGTGGTGCCGGCGTGATCAAACGTTTTGGGGGAGCTATGCTTGGCTCGGAACATAATATCACATTCATCGAGGATATCTGCGTGAATGCGAAGGGATACGAGCTTCTGGCGAAATCAATGGATGCAAAATACAAGAATGTATAGAGGGGAGCTGATCGAATATGGCAGCAAATTACAAGACAATCACATTCCGGCTGGATATGAACAATCCGCTGGATCACCGGCTGTATGATACTCTTGCAATCCAGCAGACGACATCCGCCAGGAACAAGCTGATCAAAGACGTACTGATACGTTCGCTGCTTGATAATAGTGCAGGTGCAGCAGCTCCGGAGAAGGACACCGGGACAGATAGCGAGATCAAAACGATGCTGGAGATGCTTTGTGGAAGAATATCTGCATTAGAGCAGTCTGCAGCATATGGTTCGCCGGAACGCAATCAGCACAATACAGAAGATAGCAGGCAGAATATGGGAAATGGCAGAAAGCTGCAGTCTCAGTTCATGCAGGAACCGGCAGAATCGGAAGCGCAGAAGCAGACACAGGAACTATCTGCCGGGATAAAACAAAAAGAGCAGGAAGCAGATGCTCAATCCGTGGATCCGGAGCAGCAACCTGTACAGACACCGGATACGGTTGTATCACAGGAGGCATTAGATTTCTTAGCAAAAGGGGGATTTTCATAATGAAATTAGAAGATTTAACAGCAAAACTTATTAAGCTCGATAACGATATCAAGTATCTTGTTTCCGCATCCAAATTTGATTGGTACGACGATTTATCCGGAATTGAAGATTGGGACGCAGTTACGGAGGATCCAAACAAGCTGCAGTTTATGAAGGAGTTTATCGGTGTGATGCAGAAGCTGCAGGATGTATCCTTGACGATGGACTACTTAACCAAGCCGGTAGAAGCGACAGGAAGGCTTACAAGAAAGATAAACGGCAGGTATGCATTGAACGGTCACGAGTTCACCTCCGGCTGCGGCATCGAGTATTACTGTACAGATGATGAAAATTATTATGATTCCGACGATGATCGCTGTAAGCCGTACTGGGCTGCGTCAAGGGTTGAATATAATGGCAGTAACTATTATATCGTTGGATGCAAAAAGGATATTACAGAGGTTCAGGTACGTTACCGGAGCAGATAATAAGGGGAAAGTATGGTTATAGATAGTAAAACATCAGGAATAATAGTAACGGTTGTACTTGTAATAATGGCGTGTAGGGTGATTTACTTGAATGTAAAATTAGCAAAATTGGAGTCTTACGACTTGCATGTTCGGCTTACGGAAGCTATCTGTGCTGCAAATATGGAGCTTTTTGCAACAATTTATTACTTCGGAAACCAGCTATTCAAAAAAGCATGGGACTTATCAACGGCAAGCGGCATAATCTTTTTAGCTTTATTTCTATTTCCGATTGCAATAACGATTGATGCAATAGTAAAAGATGTTAGAAAGAGGTAAATATGGAGCAAATAATACATACTTTGTCAGTGCTGGAACTCATCATGTTGCTGCTAATTTTGCTTGCGGGTTATCGTGAACGAAAAAAATATAAAAATGCAGAAAAGTTGTATGAACTACCAGCTCTGAAGATAGGACAGGAAATATACCAACTGAAAGCCGGGGAAGCTCGGAAGGCATCTATTAAAGATATAGAAATCACCAGGGAAAAAAACATAACCTATCACGCGGAAACGATAAAGCGGGAAGCAATATATTTTTCGGAGGAAGATATTGGGAAAACAATATTCAAAGAGACAGGAGAAAATCATGTTTAATTCATCTTTCTTTAAGAAACATTACCCGATACAGTCTCAGACAGAGTTATATGAAATGTCGGAAAAAGACAGGAGAAAACTGTCAAATTGGATTTATGTGATTGAAGCTGATGTGCAGAATTGGAATTATCGGGAAGCTGTGCGCGGAAGTAGAAGAAGGATTGTGATCAATTATTGTGGGGACATAAAACATTTATCGCAAAAGATAGAAGCTATGAATGCTGCGGAAATCAGCGATGAAGATTTAAGCTTTGTAAATGAGGTTCTATATCGGCACAAATACATCTTACCTGTGTCTCTTTATTCTTTTCCGATAAAGAAATGATAACTGCAGAATCGGCAGCGAGATTAAAGACTACACAAATATAAAAAACTGGAGGAAAGAGTATGGAAACAAATAATGGAATAAAAAAATTTGGATATGGAATATTTCTTATGTTCGGAGCAGTGCTTATAAAAGCTCTTGTTAGAAATTTTCTTCCACAAATCTCCGCCATCTCCGATAGTCCCAATATAACGGACTTTGTTTTCCTGCTAACCCAAGCGGCAAATGTAATTACTTTTACAGGTAGCATAATGGGTCTTGGATATATGTCCTTTGGAGCTATGGACATATTTTTTGATGGCTATTTTTTTGGAGGGCATGGAAACTTAGATTATATTCCGGTTCTTAAATATGCTGATAAAACTAGAACAAAAAAATTAAAAATCCCTTATTTTGATGACTTGAGCCTAGACGACACAATCGCAAAAAATGTTTTAAACCCCATCGAAGAGGCGTGGAAACTGACACAGGACAAAACGACGAGTTATCATCAGGAATATGTTACTACATATTATTCACTATCACCTTATCTTGAGGAGGTTGCAGATGCTATAAATGCATGGGGAAAAATGATGAAGGAAAAAGCTCTTGAGACTGGAAATAAGGATGAAAAAGAGAGAATTCTGGGGCTTTTTAATGACCAAATGAACGGGAGTCTTGGTGCTGCAATAAAACATGTTGTTGAGCAAATGAAAGCAGTTCAGCGCAAGGAGACGCAGTATAAGGCAGATGTGGTGGCTGCAGAGCAGACACTTCAGGAAGAAAAACCGATTCATTCAACTGAAGAATCCCCATTTGAAGTATTGGATGTTATGATGGCTTCGGAACGAGAGCAGTCTGATCTCATAAAAAAATATGAACAGCCAAAGAATAAAAAATCGAAGAAGCGGAAAAGAGAGCAATGAAATTAAATTTCGGAGGCAATGCAAATGGAAACTTGGGAAAAGAAAATGACAAGAGGATTAAGAGTAGGTGCAGTTGGCGCTATTTTAATAATGCTTACTACAATATATGCCGTTGGAGTTGGAGTCACGAACCACATAAGTACCATTATTTTGTTTGTAGAATATATGGGATTTTTCATTTTGTTATATGGTATCTGGACATTAAAAGCTGCAGATATAGAGAAACGTAGATGGGATGATGTACGTAGATTGGTTGACTTAGCAAAAATAAAGATTGGACAAGTTGTATACTGGAGAATGGACATCTCAACCATCGTGCTTGTAAGAATTCATACGGTTTCAGTATCTCCGGACAACACAATTGAGTATAGCGCATCCTCTCTTTATGGAGACGAAATAAGCTTCACGGACGAGCTGATTGGAAAAGAGATTTTCGTTGACCTGCAGGAAGTTCCTGAACAGGATCTGTTTGAGTGTCGCAAAAAAGGGGAGAAGTTATTGTGGATTGAGATTCAGAACAAGGATGATACACATGGTTTATAGAAGATTTAGAAAACACCAGAGCTTTTCCAGAGATAGTATGATAGATATGGAGAACAGTGGTATGAGGATAGTGGAGAAGCGATAAATTATATTATCGAAAATGAGTATGCAGCGTTTTTTTATAATGGAGGAAGTTAAATTATGGCAAAGAAAAAAAAGACGAAAAAAGTAGGACGTTGTAGCTGTTGCAAGGCAAAAAAGGTGTCTTTAGTTCCAGACCTTGGCATCGCCATATGCAAGCGCTGTGCACTCTACATGGCGTTTGCGCTTGTGCGGAACGATGTGTTGGATGATGTGTGGGACGATCAACCGCGGGATACTTGTGTTGCCTGCTGCAGCGTTGGAAAAGTAACATCAGGGATGCCTTTTAAGATTTGCGATTCCTGTGTTGGTCGTATGAATAAAATCATTTGGGATGAAAAACAGAGAAAATTTTCAAAAAGTGCAGCCGGTGATAGAATTTCTTTTGACATTAGAGATTTATCTATAATTGTACATAAAGAAATAGCAAAAATTTCGCAAGAAAAAGGTGTTGGAATGAACAAAATCGAGGATGCATTTTTCTATCAATACAGAATGTTTTATCCGGAAATGCTCGAGGTTGATATCAAGGAAAAAGAAGATCCAAATAATCTAATAAATTATTTATATGCCAGAGATGGACTTATTGTGACAGATCCCAAAGGAGAATTTGCAAATGCGAATTGTGATTTAGTGAAAAGAAATGGTTATAAGGTGTTTCACTTGGATCTAGCTAATTATAAAAATGGGGATAAGGTAACTATGTCTATGTTTCCAGATCAGGATATGAGCGACGAACAAGGATGATACGCTTGGAATATATTGGATGGTCCGGATGCATGAAGCATTCGATTAAATATATCACAGAAATATAAGCCATTACATATTTTAGGAAAGGAGGGAACAAACATGGAGAAGATAACGATCGATATCGAGCAGAAAAACAGCAACGGTGTTTTGAAAGAGTATGCAGCAAAGTTTGCAGACTTGAAGCAGCAGGAGAAGAACATAAGTAGCTCCGGCGAGGAAGAAAAAAGTACATAAAAAAACGGATGAGCTACAACTCATCCGTTCTTTGCGATATCGTATTTGCCGATGCGATATCAGACAAGTAAATGAAATAGATTACCTATAAATAACCTATATAACCTATAAATAAAATAACAGACTATGCAGATAAAATCAAGTATAAAATGAAAATTTATACGGCTGGTTGAATCAGAAGTCCTGGGCAGTTTATTTATAGGTGCTCAGGACTTTTTTATTGTGCTATGTTCGCCAGGAGGTCGCTTAGATCTGCAGGCGTGCTACATAGATAAACTGAAGAAGAGAAAAACAGGCGGGCGCAGCTTCAAAAAATAGAGAATGCGCGTGGCTTAGTTAAGGTCAGCCTTTTTTCTTAGATGCTCATATCTTAAATGGGAGGACACAGCCGGATCGAGACGAATATCCAGATTACCATGCCGGCGTGTCACAGGAACAAAAGCCCTGTATAATCTAGCTGGTGTAGTGCAGCCTAAATAATAAATGCACTCGGCTCAGTGTAGACCAAGAATATCCTATACTGATAACGTCAGAGGTTGGATGCAGAAGAATGACCTCAATAAGCCTAACCTGTCCGGACGGACAGTACATTGGTTAAAACTATCCTGCGGAAGGTAATCCGTTGGGGGAGATGGTAATATACCCCAGGGGGCGCACAGATCAATCGAAAGATGAAGCAAGTGGAATACTAGGCGGTGGAGCTTGTAGAAAGTGTGTCGGAAGCATGATCATCATGTGGATGAAGTCAGATATTCAGGAGGTATGGTTGACGCTCTTGCGATTTTCGCAGGGGGAGTCTGCCCGGAGGTAGCCATTAAAGAAAAATGCTGTAATTGTTTCAAGTTTCTACAATTACTTTACAAATATAAATATAACTTTACATTTATAAAAAATATTATATAATTGTAATAAAAGGAGGTATGGAGAATGAATAGAGAAATGGCAGTGCAGGTAGTAAAAAGACAGGTTATGACTTCGGCAGAGGTGGCACAGACCCTTGGAGTAACTAGGCAGCATTTATCCAATTTGGACAAAAATGGGAAGCTGTCCCCGGTAAAGAAAGCCAGAGCTTGTGATATATATCTTAGATGTGATGTTGAGAAATACAAAATGGACTACTATATGGGTGGGTATTCACGAGAAATAATTGGTCGTGGTTGCACAAGTATATGTGAGGAGTATATTGAAAAGAATGTAGACAGCTCGAAAGTGGAGGCGATATATGTATACTTTCGTGGATCTGCAGCAATCATGGATGGATTTTATGTGGTAGACGAGCAAGCACATCCAGATGAACTGTTAGCCTTACGTGCACCAACATTTGTGATTCAGTATTCAAATTTTGATCAGGAATGGTTTGATGGATTGAATTGTAATTATAACGGAATGGGTCCAAATGGAAGCAATAGAGTTTTGCGTGGAGTCTTTGGAGTTCCTCAAGAAATAGCATCCTATGTATATAAATATCCTGTAATTAAATATTATAGAGAAAATGAGAACTGGAGAGCTGTGTTTGAACGCGAAGAAAATATCGTAAAAAATGACAGTCCCATTACAAAAAAGTATAATGATGCCCAAATTTATCGATACAACAACAAATTGGTAAAAATCTGTCAAAGAACAGATAAATATTGGGATAATTACGACATAGAGCTTTTTGCGCGCCAGTATTTGTCTTTTTTACCATTTGTCAATGATGTAACAATATATCCTTTAGAAATGGCATATAAGACAGGACATTGTATCACATCATCCGTCGATGATTGCGCTTTTCAAGTCGTGCTTTCGGATGGATATGACCGAGAAATCTGGATAAATGCACATGTTGAAGACAACGTACCAATTGAATCGAATGAGGAGTTGGTGGAAATATTGAAATCTCTTGGATTCGATATAGAATTTGATGAAAGCAAAGCAAGAAACTCATTAATAACATATTTTAAGGAAATTTTTAGAAGAAAAGCAAGGGTTACGAACATATCAAAGATTGTACGAATCGATAAATAAATCAAACAGAATATTGATATTATTGTACGATATAGAATATAATATAGAAAAAGAGAAAGAGGTGATCAAAATGTCAGTGACTGCGTCTGAATTTAAAGCAAACTTAGGTAAATATTTAGATTTAGCAAACACAGAGGATATATACATCACGAGAAATGGGAAAGTAATTGCAAAATTATCGACACCATATCCTGATCTTAAAGAGACGGTTGATAGTCTTATTGGAATAGTGCCGCAAACAGTAACTCTGGAGGAGGCGAGAGAAGAAAGGATGAACAAAATATGAAAGTTTTAATAGATACTTGCGTCGTAATTGATCTTCTCCAAAACAGAGTTCCGTTTTCCAATGATGCGAAGAAAATTTTTTATCTAATTGGAGACAAAAAAATTAATGGCTGCATAACTGCAAATTCATGTACGGATATATATTACATTACGCGAAAGGCGTTGCATGATACGGAAGCAGCAAAGGATGTTATGAAAAAATTGTTTAAGCTAGTTACAATTTTAGATACAACAGGTAAATCCTGTATAGATGCAATTATTTCTGATATAAAAGATTATGAGGATGCAGTTATGGTAAATACTGCAATGGATAATGGAATTGATTGTATAATTACAAGAAACATAAGGGACTATCAGAATATATCTATTCCCGTGTGCGATTCTAAAGATTTTAGGATAAATTGATAAGGTATATAGAACCACAAGAACCACAAAAACCACAAGAACCACAAAAAACACAGGAAAGTCTATTTACCCCTATTTTCAAGTATGTTATATTATAATCACTGGAGGTGGATGAGAGACACCCTCATACAGAATTGTTCCTTACAAACTCAGCAATTTTGTAGCACCTCCAGTTAATAGCATTTTTCTTTTCCCTTCCTTTAATAGGGCAATGATAACCACGAATGAAAGTTCGTGGTTTTTTGTTGCCTTGCTAAAGGTAGAGAGCGGGCGAGGAGGAACAATTTAATAACAGGAGATTAAGCAAATGGCATTTGTCGTTAATCACTATGAGCTGCTGCAGCTTCCAATCAACGCAACGACTGAGCAGATCAAAGCAGCTTATAATGAAAAGATGGAGCAGGCTACGCCTGCAATGGCAGAGCAATATAAAACTGCATATTACATTTTAACGGATCCGGTTCGCCGGCAGGAGTATGATCTATCGCTAGGCATCCACAAATATCGGAATGTGCCGGTAATATATCGAATAGGTAAGGCAATCGCAAGGGTGATTCTAACCATGCTGGATGCCTTATTTTCATTTTATTGGTGCTTTCTATCTGTAATTATAGCGGCGATAGCCGCTTTTTGGATATACAAATGGAGAACCGCGGGAGTCCTGCCGGATGTAGTGGCATTTTGCGCGCTGCATAGGTACGAGATCATCATGCTGGCGGGATTTGCCGCGATAGATCTGCTGGGACACTTTTATGTGCGCAGAGCAAACCGGTACCTGAAGCATTACAACTGGGAATATATCGTTGAGGAGGAAAAGAACAATGGACGAAAATTACACAGATGAATTTATGGATGAAGATGAGGATTTGTATGTTGAGGACGAGAATCCGGATCCGGAACAGGAAGCAGACATATATAAATCTATAGAGCCGGATCCGGCAGAAGAGGTTAGATCGCCCGTGATACAAGAGAATGCGCAGCCACAGACGACGCAGCCGCAGCATGTGCAAGAACAAGGAGATCAAACAGAAGGAGATATAGACAAGCTTCCATACAAGAGTTATATAACGTACTTATATAACCATTTTTGTGAAGTGAATAAGGGATTGGAACACTTGGATGAGGAGTGGAAGAAGGTTCGCGCCCAGGTCAACTCAGCGCTGCAGCTGAAGATTCCAAGAAAATACATAGAACGATTGATTTCGTTGGAGTACAGCTATGAGCAACGTGAAGTTATTAAATTTATGTATTTTTCCGGAATCAGTGAAGAACTGGTCGCAGATATGAAGCCAGCTCTGACATATAAGGAAATGATTGCTAAATATGATGCCACGAAGGTTGAGAGCGCGATCGTCAACATGCTGGATGCACCGCTCAATACGATGTCGCGGCTTGTGAACGAGTATAAAGAAGATCTGGCGAAATACCGGAAAGAGACAGAAGAAAAAATAGCATCTTATGAACAGCAGATAAAAGAAAAGGATATGGAGCTTGCTGAAGCAAAAGAGGAGCTTGCTAATCTGCAGGAGGAAAAGAAAGCAGAACGGGAGAAGAAAAGCAAGGAGCAGCTCATCCAGATGGAGGCAGAGAAGATTGCTCAGGAGATGTTTCTGGCAAAGAAGAAAGAGTACGATGCTGAAAACCGGCGAAATCAGGAAATGGAGGAGTTGTATCATCGAATCGATATGCTTGAGCATGGAGCAGATCCGGGCAATGGTCGACAGAAAGAAAAAAGAGGATGGTTTACCGGGAAAAAGTCAAAAAAACAGGTGCCTGGTACATCACCACAGCGTTTCAGCAGAAATCTTCCTCTTCCAAAGGATTTCGATATCAGCACATATATGATGCAGAGCAATCTTTCATCATCCCAGCTTGATGTGATTGCAATGGCTGCGAAGTGTGGTCTGTCTGATCAGATACTGAAAGATATGATTGACAGTGGAAAGGATGCTCGCGCGCTAAAGCAGATTGTAGAAGTATTCCTAGCCAAAAAGGAAAAAGAGATGACAGCTGGAAGCGATATAAAACAGGAGGACATAGTCTATGATAAATAGCAAAGAAATGATGCAACAGATATGTATGGATCGCTCTGAGGCGGAGGCAATCTTAACTGCGCTTGCACAGCTATCAGTGCTCTGCCAGAAATATGCAATAGTATCAATGAGTAGTGATAGCCTGAGACTGTCTGAATTGGAGTATGAGCTTGGGCAGGTTAACGATAAAATCAATCGAAGTATCGTAGGCATTTACACTCACCGAAGTGCGTTGAAGAATGGAATTACAACAGATGAGTCCAGCTAATAAATGTCAATAATTAAATGAGAAAAAAATATTTTGTTTTCTGACTAAAAAAGGGCAGACTTTCCCCTTGGTGAAAATATCGTTTTTTGAAAGATATTGATTCTTTGAATTTACAGTATTTTATGCAGCTATGTCGCATTTAGCAGCATTGTATTGTTTGATATGCTCCTGAGGAGCAATGATTTTGAATGGTTTGTTGTCTCTGAGTATTGCAAATATCATATTGCATACCTTATGTGAAACAGCTCCCATTGCTACGAGCTTTGGTTTTGAGTCACATTTCTTGAGGTAGTACTCACGAAGAACTGGATTTTTAGCTTCTCCATTACGGGAGATACTGATGCTTTGTAAGGTTAACGTGTGAATAACACGTCTAGCTATGGCAGAACCACGCTTAGACATTTGAACCTTGGTACCTTCAAATTTTCCGGATTGTTTTACTGCCGGATCAAGACCGAAATAAGCGAAAAGTTGTTTTGGTTTTGAAAATGCTGAAAAGTCACCAATCTCACCCATGATGGATACAGCAGACAAGAAACCAGCACCTTTAAATGTTTCAATCAAATGAATCTGCTTGACAAAGTCGGCATCTTCATTAGCATCAACAAGCTCATGGAGCGATTCAAGAATGTTGTTGATTTCTTCATCATATTTACGTATGAAGCTGATATAAAGGCGAATACGCTTGATGTTGCTGTCTATGATGTAACCAAACTGATTTGCATCAGTTGCCGCCTGAATTATGGCATTATACTTATTTTGAGCATATGTAAGCCCAAAGCGAGCTGTTGATTTGATGATATCAATAATCTCTTGCTTGTCAGCTTCAAGAAAAGCGGAGGGAGATGTATAAGTCTCCAACAGTGCAAGAGAAGTGTTGATTGTAACCTTGGAAAAGATGCCGAGATACTGTGGAAACGCCATGCGTAATTCACCCTGAAGCTTATTCACATAGGCACTGCGATTATCCATTAAATCGTAGTATTCACGGCATAGGTTACGGCAGTTTAAGGCGAGATCAGATGGCATAAGGGAAACCTTTAAATCCGGTTTCAAACCAACCAAAGCAGCTTTTTTAGAATCAAAACGATCATTATGTACTTTTCGTATGTTGATGTTTGTGCTATTCTTAGTGATGATAGGATTAATAACAGAGCAGTTAAAACCCTTATCACGAAGATAGCAGAAGAGTGGGTAATGATAAATTCCCGTGGATTCGAGGAAAATGCGACTTTCCAAAGAATACAACTCTTCTGCTTCTTTTATTTTAGAAACAGCGGTTGTAAGGGAATCAATACTGTTATGTAGGATTTTGTAAGGTTTTCCTACGAATTGTTGGTTTGGAAGTGCTATAGACATCCAGGAGAAATCAGCACCGACATCAATACCAACAGAGATGAATAAATCATCGAGATTAAAGATAACTTTGTTTGACATGAGCAATAGCTCCTTTCTGATAGGAATCCATTTCCATCTGGCAGGTACACAACCTAGCGTGTTATACGGGTATTGCCTTACGGCTCCCAACCAGCTAAAACATAAAACCCTGTCGAATGGACTAATTAACTCAATTGCAGGTATCCACTGATAATCAGTGTCCCAAGGAGAAATACATTCTTTGTCCTATCCTAAGAGATGATACCTTATGTTTTATCTGGTGTCTATCAGGAACCGTCAGACATGATTATTATTACGGATAACATCTGATGAAGGAAGAATCCCTTCTTCTGTTATCTGATTTATAGAAACTTATTAACCTAGTAGTCTTGATTGACTACATCATTATTATACTAGGAGAAATTATGATGTCACTAATAAAAACAGCCTTGATTATAATTTGTGTGTCTATAAGTGCACTTGCTCTTTATTGTGACTTTAGTTTTAAAGAATTTATTGAAGATTGTATAGATGCCGTGAAGGGACAGCATGTATATATCTACGTCTGTGATGGAAAGAGGTACAAAAAAAGAACTGTCCGGATCAAGAACGAAGAGATTGTAGGTCGATTATATCGTAAGGTAGAGAAACCTTTAACCAAATTAAAAAATGAAGCTAAGGATAGAAAGCAGCCATGTCATGAAGAGCTTGAACAGTTATTTATTTCTTTTTATCCGGAATTTGAGCTGCTATATACAGACCTTAAATCATGGGCGGACAGATACAATCATGCAGACGAGAGTGAACAGAATGCTTTGGAACAAGCCTTAGATTCTAAGATGGAAGTAATCGTGCAGCCGATTATGCAGCTGCGAATAAAACGTGCTTCTATAAAGAATAGTTATGATCGGTATGTAGCCGATTGTAATCAAGCGGAAAGAGAGCTTGTAAGGAATGAGATATCTGAAGACAAATGGTTCCGCAATATATCGTTGATTAGTGAAAACAATAAAGAAAAAGAACTAGAGAAACTTCGCCAAAAATACGATAATATTGATAAAATACATTGACAAAATATGATTTCAGATATATACTAAAATTAGAGAAATTATGCTATAATGTAACGAGGAGGGGTTGCTATGGAGAATCAGAAGAAAGAAAAAAATAAGAAACGAATCGTACTGGTAGTAGTGCTTTTGCTGTGTTGCTGCACATGCGTAGCAGTTTTCGTCAAGAAAGGCATAGCCAAGAAGTCTGAGCGAAGCGGTGTTCCGGTGGCGGTTGATGCACAGACCGTTGATGTGGATAAGGAAGCAGCAGAGGAAAAAGAGACAACGGAAGCCACAGACGGGAAGAAGGATGAGAAGCTGCAGGCGGACAAGAAACCGGAGGTGACAGAGACGGTAGCATCGGCATCCGGAAAGAAAACTGAATCGTCAGCAGATAAACCGAAAACAACCGAAGCAGCATCCGGGCAGAATAGTAAGACGGAGACAAAGAAGGAGAATACGCAGACAGGACAGACAAAGACAACGGAAGCTCCTGCAAAGCAGAATACGACAGAACCTACGAAGCCGAAAACGACGGAATCTGCGCCGAAAACGACAGAAACAGTGACTGCTCCTTCCGTACCAAAAACAACCGAAGCCACGACAGAGGCACCACAGAAGCAAAGAGTGTGGGTAGTCGATCAGGCAGCATATGATGAAGAACGTCCGGTGTATGAGACGAAGTGTAGATGGATATGTACCGGATGTGGTGGATATATGTACACACAGGAAGACATAGATAATCATCCATGTGTGGCAAGCTGGTACAGCGATACATATTATGAACAAACAGGAACCGAAACCATCCATCACGATGAAGTCGGTCACTGGGAATGGCAGTAAAAATAAAAAACAGTCGATAAAGAGGAACAATCTAAGGGTTGTTCCTTTTTTTGATGCTTTCTTTTAACCGCTTAGAAAGCTCCAGTCTGTATCAAGTGATCAGGCTGTTTATATAAAAAAGATCGTTTCAAGAAAGGAGAACTATGATGAACAGGAAACGAATATTATCGGTGGCGATGGCAGTTGTATTACTTATAACAACTGCCTTTTATTATGCCCCAAGAACTTTTGCACATGCAGTAGCATCAGAGACGGATGCAGAGAAGGAAACGCCTGCCTCAGAACCAGAGATCACGTTTGATCGCTGTTATAATGATGTGGCACAGGCACAGATTGAAGATGAGGGTTTGGATTTTTCAACCTGTGAACTATTCGTAAAAGCAAATGCAGAAACATTTACACCGACTACAACTGTACAAGAGGTTTCAGATACAACATATATATTAAAGTTCGTGTCTGAAGAAGAGACCAGAAGCGCCTATACGTATTATTACGATAAAGCACAAAGTATAGAAGCAAACGAGGATTGCTTTGCGATATCTCTGTCTCCGGAAGAAAGAACATTATCAATTCTTATTGCGGATCATGATAAGAGAGTGTCTGATGTGTATGTTGCGATTATGGATGCCATTCAGGGTGATGTAGAGAACATTTATGTGGAGGGAGTAGCCGGACAGTCAAAGTTCATTGATGCTGCACTTGCCTGCGCACAGGATGCAGGAATAACGGTTACGTCTCAGAATTCTGATCAGTCGGAATTGGAAAATGAAGATGAAGAACTGGAAAGTCCGGATCTTGATACGGAAGGGACAACGCAAGAGCAGACGACAGAGGCTGTTCCAGAAGAGACAGAAATCATAATAGGAACACCTGCAGATGCATCTGCAACTGCCACAGATTTAGATGGAGAACCAAATATAAAGAGTAAATGGAAGTTTCAGACATTTGTAGAAAATTTAGTTTCCGTATATGCTATTGGAGAGCGCCAAGAGTATGACCTTGGTGGCTTAAAGGTTTATTGTGAGCATGAACAAAACGCTGCCATCGGAAGGACTACGGCAATCAATGGAAGTAACGTGTATATGTATTGTGGTAGCCACAATGATGCTTCTCCGTTTTCATATGAAACTGGGTATGTAAGTGGATATTATGTATTTGATGCAAATCTGGATCAGTTTACTGCGGGGGCAGAAGGAAGAAATATCCGCTGCGCATTTTGGGATAAGTTTCGTGGTGGAAATCCAAATATCAAGTTATCCAATGACGATGCACAGGATTTTTCTATCAATTATTTAACAACACGATCAAAGTACACAAATTTTCATCTTCCGGATTCAAACAATTTTAAGATTTGCCGGCTTGATGGAACAACAGTTTTATCAAATGCCAATGGGTGTGTACAGCAGACAACCATCAAAGTCAACAGGGTAGGAGATATTTATCGGACGGAGGAGTTTAAGGTTTTTACCGAGACGAGCGACTATAATGATTGCATTCAGGCTCGTATTCAGTTTAGCGGAGCAAAAATCTATTATAAAAACAGAACATCTTCTGATTTCAAAGAAGGTCAGACTGGCGGAGATATGAGAGTTAATGACGGCGAAACGGTTTATTTCGAGTTCGACGCAGGTCAGGCACCACAGATAACATTTTCATCCGTGCGCGCCGGCACAAACGAGGCTGGCTACTACATTGGTCCAGCATACAGACTCCGTCCAATTTCAAAGATCACTGGAAACTCCGGCACGAGAGATCTTCAGCCGCTGCTGTGTGTAACAGAGACGTCGGTGTCACTGAATATGACTCTGCAGGCAGCTACTACGGAATTAAGTATAGTTAAGAGTTCTGCAATGCCTGAAATTACATCCGGCAATGCCTGCTACTCTCTGGAGGGTGCGGTATATAGTGTATATGAGGGAAACTCGACTTCGGGGAAGGTTGTAGCAGAGCTGGTAACGGACAACCGTGGTACAGCAACCGTGTCGAATCTGGCAGCCGGAGATTATACAATTAAAGAAAAATCTGCACCAAAGGGCTTTGCAGTGGATACAAAGGAATATCACGTGACTACTGGAGCAATCCCGGTTACCTTGCGTGTAACGGATCATCCAACGATGGATCCGGTTTCAATCCTTTTAACAAAGAAAAACAAGATGTCGCAGCCGGTTGTTGGAGCGCAATATACAATCAAGTATTATAAGGGTGTCAAGATGGATACGGATCCGGCTGCAGCGGGTGTACCACTTGACCGAAGCTGGATTTTTAAGACGGACGAGACAGGAAAAATTCGATTTAGTAATAACCAGAAGTGGTTTGTATCCGGTGATGAATTTTATGTTTTTTTCGGTGCAACCGCACTTCCGGAAGGAACCGTCACAATTCAGGAAACAAGCGCACCGACAGGGTATGTGTTGGATCCAGACGTATATGTCCGGCAGATCACACCGGGTGTGGATGCGAGTATATCTACATTTAACGAAGTTGAAGTAACGGAAGATACGATCCGTGGAGATCTGTCGTTCACAAAGGTTAACGAAGCCGGGGAAAAGCTTGCGAATGTCAAGTTCTCTCTGACCAATACAGATACCGGCGAAAGCCATATTATCTGGACAGATGAAGATGGGTATTACTCGACGTCAAGTGGTTACATCCTGCACAGTAAGGACACAAACAACGACAAAGCCGGATCCGGTATCTGGTTCGGAGAAGAGGATCTGGACGATACGGTTGGCGCGCTTCCGTATGGTACATATAGCTTAAAAGAGTTACGCTGCGAAGCGAATAAAGATAAATATAAAGATATTGATGCAGTTGTTTTTTCGATAACAGAGAACAAGAAGCTATATAACATTGGTAGCATCATCAACGAGAAGTTCCCGACACTTAAAACAACTGTGCGCGATTCGGAAACAAAAACGAATGTCGCAAGTCTTTCTGATACGTTCAACGGCATTGATGTTGTGAACCTGAAGAAGCTAGAAGTAAGACACAACTATAAGCTTACGATGAAAGCTTATTCAAAAGCGCTTGGAACATATCTGAGCGAGGATACAAAAGAGTTTGAAGCAACAGATCCAGAGATGGATGTGGAAGTAGATGTGAAGTTTGATGTGACGGATGAACTGCTTGGCACAGATGTCGTGATCTTCGAGTATTTGACCGATGAGGCATATCCGGATGAACTTGTTGCGTTCGAGGAAAACCTTGGGAGTGCTGAACAGACAATTCATTTTCCAAGTATGGGGACGACCTTCTTGGATGATGTTTCGAACACACACATTGCATATCCGAATCAAGAAGTGAAGCATACAGACAAGATTGCGTATAATAATCTGATTCCAGGCATCAAGTGTAAAGCAAAGGCAACATTAAAATATCAGGATACCGGGGATACAATCGTAGATGCAGATGGGAAAGAGCTAGTTCAGGAAGTAAGCTTTATCCCGGAAGAGCCGTCTGGCACAGTTGATGTTACATTTAAGTTTAATGCCAGCCTGCTGGCAGGAAAGTCAATTACAGCTTTCGAAGAGATTTATGTAAATGATAGACTTGTGATGAGTGAGTGCGATCTGGATAACGAAGATCAGACGATTCATTATCCGAGTATGGGGACGACCTTCTTGGATGATGTTTCGAACACACACATTGCATATCCGAATCAAGAAGTGAAGCATACAGACAAGATTGCGTATAATAATCTGATTCCAGGCATCAAGTGTAAAGCAAAGGCAACATTAAAATATCAGGATACCGGGGATACAATCGTAGATGCAGATGGGAAAGAGCTAGTTCAGGAAGTAAGCTTTATCCCGGAAGAGCCGTCTGGCACAGTTGATGTTACATTTAAGTTTAATGCCAGCCTGCTGGCAGGAAAGTCAATTACAGCTTTCGAAGAGATTTATGTAAATGATAGACTTGTGATGAGTGAGTGCGATCTGAACAATGAGGATCAGACGATTCACTATCCAGAGATTCATACAACTGCGAAGGATGCAGTAAGTCTCACGCATAATGGACGAAGAAGGCATGACGCTGTTATCGTTGATATTGTCGATTCAAAGAATCTTATACCAGGTGCAAAATACCGCGTCGATGGAGTTGTTATGGATTATGACACACAGAATCCATTCCTGAAGGATGATGGAGAGCAGGTTCTGGCGAGTGTAGAATTTACAGCAGAGAAATCAGATTCTTCCGTAGAGGTTACATTCCCTGAGATCGATACGATCAAGTTGCTTGGAAAATCACTTGTCTGTTACGAGCGGCTTTATCTGGTTGTTGATGACAAAGAATATCTCGTAGCCGTGCATGAAGATATCGAAGATAAAGATCAGACAGTAACGTATGACAATTTCGTTGGATATATCGATATGCATATCGATCTTCACACAGGCGGACAGGGACACAAGGTTAGTAAGAGACCGGGTACTGGAGATCCGGTGAAGCTGTTCCTGCTTCTTGGAGCTGCGCTGGTATCAGGCAGTGTAGTTGGTGTTATGATCTACAAAAAGAAGAAAGGAGACAAGAGGCATGAAGATTAGGAATATGGCAGCATTGGTGATTGCTGGGTGCATGTTTGCATCCGGCATTCATGTATATGCAGCTTCCCAGATTGCAGATGCAGATGGAAATCTGTATGCATATTCCGTTGAGGGTGAACAGACGGGAGAATCAGACAATCCGGAGGATTATTCTTTCGACTTTCAGGAGAACGTTGAAGCATCCGGCAAGAACTATACATTGAATCATGTTGAGTATTCAGTAATCAGCGCATATGAAGAAAAGTATGGTGATACGGAGATTCCAACTACGGAAGTAGTAAAAGAAGATAAAATCGAGAAAAAGGATGGCTATAAGCCGGAGAAGTCTGTAATTGAGAAGAATGGTCTGAAATATAGATATAAAAGCAGTTCTTTTTCGGAAAGTGATGATTTTTCAGAAAAACCGATAGATCTGCAGAGCTATACAGATTCCGATTATACGATTGGAACCTTGGATGATGTTGCAAAGCCGGATACAATATCTTATGAGTATGAAGGGAAGAATTATGCATTATCGTACGATCATGCAGAAAAAATCTTTGAAGGATGGAAATCCGGATACACGATTCAGGGGACAATTTACGATTATGATGCACCTACAATCATGGTAGGCTCGACCGCGATAGAACCGTCGCAGCTTACTACACTTTCCACTCAGGATCTGCAATCGTATGTGGCGGCGCAAGGATACAACACAGACACTTATCGCTTCAGCAATGTCTCATTTGCCGGGGAACCTTATGTCAATGCAGACAAAACATGCAGGGATTACACTATATCTGTAGATGCATATGTCCGGCAATACCGATTATATTATACCCTGCATGATAAAAAGAAAGAGGCATTATATACGGCTGAAAACACGTACGAATTGAGTGCAGACGATGTACAGAATCTTAAGAATCTAAAGGGATCATACACCGTGAAGGCTACGGCGTATTATGATGAAGCGGAGCAGAAGAAAACCGAAAAAACATTGCCGGTAGCGGCAAAGGTTGCGATTGCATTTGGCGTGATCGTCGGACTTGTGTTGATTGCAGCCCTGATATTATATTTAGTGAAAGGGGGAAGAAAGGGTACAGATTATCGATCCAGAAGAGATTCAAAGAGAGATTATAAGAACTTGTAAAGCAGATAAAAAGAAGAGTATGTCCTATTGACGTTTGGGCATGCTCTTTTTTTATGCCAAAAATCAGAAAAAAAGGAGAGTAGAACGTATGAGAAATTTATTTGAGAAGGCAAAGAGATATGGATGGAAGGTGATTGCAGCGGTGGTTGCTTTGGTTACGACCTATGCACCGGCAGTGTGTGCAGCAGAGTCTGCAGATGAAGTCGCAAAGCAGGTAACAAGCCCGCTTAATAGTCTTGTAGATGTGTTGACATCAATCATGGCAGCCGTAGGTGTACTTATGCTTATCAAGAGCGTGACAGAACTTGTAAATGCGATTCAGCAGCAGGATAATTCCGGAATATTCCATGCTGGTCGTGGGATTGCTGCAGCTTTGTTGATGATCAGTATCAAGGTGCTTGTTAAGTTGTTTGGCGTATAAAAAGGAGGGACGTAGATGGGGGTATTAGACACGATATCCACCGTGACTAACTTCTTCGCGAATATTGGAGCAAGCTGTGTAGATATAGTGAATGGTGCATTAGAAGTATTTTCAAAGTTTGTTTTTTCGTCAGCAGATATGCTGACGAAGGACATTCATAGTGAAGAATTCGCTGATTTCTGGGCGGTGGTAGATAATGTTGGAAGTGTGTTAGGAGTTATAGCATCTACGCTGATGGTTTTGCTTTTCCTGATCAATATGTGTACAGATACCTGGGATTCCCGACACGACTTAGATTTGTTCGGTGTAATTAAGAAATGCGCCAAAATGATTGTGGCAATCGCCCTGGTGAATAATGCAGTGCCGATCGTTACTGTCATATTCCAGCTTGGTGCAAAGCTGGCAAAGGTAGTGATGTTTGGCACAGATTCCCAGGGCGTTGTTTATAGCAAACTGAAGCTTGCGACGGATCAGTCCGCATATATTGAATACGGTGTTAGCGGATTTAAAGGATTTCTGATGTTCCTGGTATTTTTGATTGCTGCGATTGCAATCATAGCGTCCGGAGTGATGATTGCTGTAGAGATATATACGCGAATATTTAAGATTTTTATCCTGATTCCATTCTCGACAATATCCTTCACGACATTTGTGATGGGGGATGGGAACCGCGGAAATGAAGTGTTCCATAGTTATCTGAAGTCGATTCTTTCGACAGCCATTGAAGCGTTAATCATTATGGTGTGCCTTAATTTTACATATTCGCTCCTACATGGAGATACGATGCAGAAGCTGATACCGGCAACCAAGACGGAAGCGTCGGAATCAATAACGGTGAATGGGGCGGAGCTAGCGTATCTGCTTGTATCAATCTCAGGAGATACATCGAGCGCAAACAGTGTGTTGAAGGAGCAAAAAGATAACATAAGCCAAGCGGTCAAGGAACTTGTAAATGGAAAAGGACGCGATAAAGCAATCAGCAAATACGGCTGCATAGTCACTTCGGATGGTCAGGTGTTAGAAGCATCCGGAGATTTATTATCAATGTTCACCGATTTAAGTAATGCAGTCGGCGCAGATGATTTGAAAAATAAATCTGTATCGATAAAGCTGTATCCTGCTTTCACATGGTCTGGCGTGTTCTTCACGATACTACAATTTTTATTCCCAATTTTCCTATGTACAGGAGGAGTAAAGAAAGTAGAACAGTTTTCAGCTTATGTATTAGGCAGATAGGAGGATGTTATGGAATTACCAATCAATACGGATCCGCAGGATCTGAACAAGAATATGCTCGGTGGGCGCAAATGGTGGCAATATTTATGCATTGCAATTTCGTTTGTAATTGCAATCGTATTTACAATCGTACTTCGAGGAAAACTTAATTCTTCGTTGAATGGCATTATCTGTGCGCTGCTGGTTGTTGTGCCGGGATACATTGGTATCTTTAAGAAAAATGATTTGGATTTCTTTGAATATTATAAAGAGAAGAGAAAGAACCGGCAAAGCAAAAATGTATTTTATTATGTTTCGGATCATGAACATGTGGATTGATAAATAGGTGGAATGTAAGACATGAAGTTTTACATCCCGCCTTTTTTGATGCAAAAAAACAGGAGGAACAGAATGGATAAATGGATGATTTACAAGAAATGTGACGATTTTCGCGTGGCAGCACCGAAATCCGTGCAGGATCTTGTTGAGATCAAGGCTATATCCGAAAATGGAATTTTTGAAGTTGGTCGTGGAGGAATCTTCACTAAAACATATAAGTTTTCGGATATCAATTATGCGACTGCATCTGTGGATGAACAGATTGCAATCCTGGAGAGCTGGTGCCGGTGGCTAAATAGCAACTCGGCACCTTTTAAGATTACTTTTAATAACAAAAATAAGAATATGGCTACGCTGCGTGAACAGATTCTGTTGCATAAGAAGCTTGATGAGTATGATGTGTACCGGGATTATTTTAACGAGAGCATTGAGAAATGCATTACGGCCGGCAGACAGGGCATTGAGCAGGAAATGTACATCACTGTACGCTACGATGTGTCAAACTCGTATGAAAATGCGAAAGCATATTTCACAACGCTTGAAAATTCTATGGTTACAGCGTTTCGGGAGATTGGAAGTACACTGACACCTTTGGATGCGACGGAGAGACTTCGTATTCTGCATGATTTCTATCGCTTTGGCAATGAAGAGTATTTTCAGTTCAATTTCAGAAATGCCGTTGCGCAGGGATTTGATTTCAAAGATGCAATTATCAATACCCGGCTGGATTTTTCTGCAGAAACATACTTTAAAACGGATAACAAGGTTTGTTCCTGTCTGTACCTGAAGCAGCTTCCGGGGAAATTGACAGATCGATTCATTGTAGAATTGTCCAAATTGCCGGTTAAAATGATTTACACCATTGATAACTCTCCGATATCGGACAAGGATGTCGATGACATGCTGAAATCAATCTATCTTGGCATCGAAGAACGTATTCGGAAGCAGAACAAAACAAGAGTGAAGCAGATGGACTTTTCTTCAGATATTTCCCTTTCCGTAAAAATGGAGAAGGACACGATCGAAACCTTAATCAAAGAAAAACAGGAACAGGATCAGCATTTCTTCTATACGCAGATGAATGTCTGTGTGGTAGCGGATAATCTGGAGCAGCTCAAAAAGGACTGCGATCTTGTAATCCAGACTGCAAAAAATTTAAGCTGCATCTTTGATTATTCGTATATGAAGCAGAAGGAAGCTCTGAATACCATCCTGCCGATCGGTGTACGGCAGGTCAGCAATGGGAGAAACCTGCAAACCAAAAGTCTTGCAGCGTTATTTCCTTTCAATGTGCAGGAGCTTACAATGCCGGGCGGTATGTGGTATGGAACCAATCTTGTATCGAAGAACTTGTGTCTGGCAAATCGGAAAAAGCTTGTAAATCCGCATGCGTTTTATTTTGGTGAAACAGGATCCGGAAAGACAACCGCTTGTAAGCTGGAAATGATGCAGGTGTACCTGAAAACGGATGATGATATTATAGTGATCGATCCTAAAAATGACTATGAAGATGTGTGTGCATGGCTTCGGGGCGGATATGTGAACGTATCTGCGAATAGCCCAAGCCATTACAATCCGTTAGAATACTTTAATGATGGCTCGCGATCAAATATCGCAGATGAGAAAGCAGAGCTGGTTAATTCGCTTGTAGAAACGTGCAAACGTGAGCCACTATCCGCAAAGGAAAGCTCGATCGTGAATAAAGCACTCAAATATATTTATAATGAGGCTGCCTTAACAGGGAATATGCCGACCTTGACAGATCTGCACGCAGCATTAGGCAAGATTGAAGAACCAGAAGCGGTTGACCTGCAATGGGCGCTTGATCAGTTTGTACATGGTTCCTTCAATATATTTGCCCAGCAGTCGAATGTGCAGGTAGGTGGTAACCGGCTTTTTATGTTTGGATTGAAAGATATGGGAAAAAATCTCCGGGATGTATCAATGCTTGTTATGCTTGAGTGTGTGAAAGAGCGAATTATGCAGAATGCGAAAGCTGGAAGGGCTACATGGCTTTATATAGACGAGTTCCATGAGGTGCTGCATACGGACTACTCTCAGCAGTATATCAAGTCGCTGTGGATGCTTGTACGATCGCTTGGAGGTATTTGTACAGCCATGACACAGAATGTTACAGATGTGCTTTTGAATGATACCACAAAGGCGATGCTTGATAATTCAGAGTTTGTCCTGATTCTGAAGCAGCAGCCGGGAGCTGCCGTGAAGCTGGAGCAGGAGCTTGGACTTTCAAAGGAACTGATCAAATACTGCACAAAAGAAAGCGGATGCGCAAAAGGGCTTCTTCGATGTGGTCCTGTGATTATTCCAGCATCTTTGATGCTTGAACCGGGTACGGAGCTTTTTGGACTGTTTGATAAGAACTTCCATCGTGATGCAGATGCAACAGAGAGAAAACCTAAGTTTGTTGCTCAGCAGTAACAGATTGAGTAACAGATTGGGGGTGATGATAATATGCCGGAAGAAAATCATGGAATTGACGTAGAAAATAAGCAGATTGTGCATGAAGCACCGTCTGCAGTAGTTCAGACAGTTGAAAATGCGGCAATCAAACTAGCATCAGATAATGTACGGTTTATACAAATTAAGAAGGATAAGGGAGAAGCTGCAGATGATGCATCTGCGAATATTCGACAACAGGTTGCAAATGACAGTAAAAAGCAGATGGAAAATGCAAAATCAGCCAGACGTTCGAATGTACAAAAGAAAGCCCAGATTGAGAAAAAGGAAGTATTAAAGAAATGGGGCAATCAGAATCTGCAAAAGCAGTCGGATCAGGATGTTGTATCCGGTAATTCGTCTGCAATCCGTCAGATTGCTCAACAAAAATCTGTGATAAGCACAGTAGAAAAACAGAAGTATGGGATAAAAGCAGATTCCACGTTCCGGCAGATCAGTGAATCTAACAAGAAAGGCATTCGTATATCGACCAAAAAGATGCGCAATGTGGGAAAAGATGCATTGAAACGGTTTGTCCGCATGAAACGAATCGCACAGGTTGTATCCTCCGGAGATGCATCCAGTCTGGTAGAATCGGCAGGAAAAGCAAGTATCCGTGCAATCGTATCTGGCGTTGTGAAGGTTTTTAAGATGGCGCTCCGGGCTGTATGGTCATTTTTGCGCGTGCTGCTTGCTCCATTTGCTATATACCTATGTATTTTAGTTCCGATTATAGTTGTAGTCGCGATGCTTGCCACGGACAATATTAATGCTGCAAACCGTGCAAAGAATCAGCAGAAACAGAGTTATATATTGTCAACCAATTTCCCGGCAGATGTCGAACAATGGCGGGCATTTGTAACGGAACGTTGCAGCGCGAATAACGATCCAAACAGCGATGTGGATTTAACGTTATTCGTGGATGCGATACTTACAACAATTTATCAGGAATCCGGGGGAAAAGCCGATGCAGCCGGTGTAAATGGCGATGTAATGCAATGTAGTGCAGCCGGCAGTTATTGGAATAAAGAGATGCCTGCAGAATGGTCAGATGCGCAACGGTCGATCGATGTTGGGACGAGGGTATTTTATGATCTACTCAAAAAATGGAATGTGACATCTGCATCGGATGTTGATGGTCTAACCATGGTTGCTCAGGGATATAACTATGGATCCGGGTTTCTGGATTGGAGCAGAAAAAAGGGATACGAGAAATGGTCGCTTGACATCTCAACGGAATTTTCCAACAGTAAGGGCGGACATTATGGCACAAAAAGCTATGGTTCCCAGTGGGCAGCAAAGCTCGAAGCCAGCGCGGTTATGATCGATTCAAGCATGATTGCAGGCGGGGAATATTTGTGGGCGGTTGATGCCAGCCATGTAGAGGTCACTTCGTTTTTTGGACGCAGACAGCCAACTGTCAGTTTTGCATCCAAAAATCATTTAGGAATCGATTTTAACGTCGGAGCAAATGAGCCGGTGTATGCGATCGCAGAAGGAATTGTGACAGCCAAGGCATATAGTTCATCGATGGGAAATTATGTATCTATATCCACTCAGACCAAAGATGGTACGCTTGTACACACATATATGCACAATAATTCATTTGCCAATATAGCGGTCGGTCAGAAGGTGGCTGCCGGTCAGCAGATTGCGTATGCTGGAAGTACCGGAAATTCAACAGGTGTGCATTGCCATCTCCGGACACAATTAAATGGATTAAGCGTGAATCCGCTTATTTACTGCTATGGAGGTATTACAAATATAAAAGCCAGAGATTCTGCGGGAAACATAACAACGATCAATCTCAATGTCAATCTTTCATCGGAGTCCTGGAGCGCACGTGCCGGAACTGTATGGAACACATACTATATGTACACTGCAGACGGTTATATCCTGGGAACCGGAAAACACGAATAGGAGGTTTAGAAAATGTTTGATGATTTATATGACAAACTAAAATATGAGCAGGAAACATATTTCTGCTACTTAAAGCTCATATCGAGAACAGAATTCTACACAAAATCGTATGAAATTACGGTGAAAAAAGCAATTTATGCAGCGTTGTTTGATGATCTGAATAACAATCATCTTGCCAATGATCTGGATGAGCTACTTCTCAGACAAGAAAATTCGGTTGATTTCATCTATATGAAAGCGGTCGATGATGCCGTGATCTGGAAGGAGAAGCTGACGCCGGAATCGTGGTCACGTATAAAGGCAAAAATTAAATTTTAGTATAAAGAAAAGGGTACTTGAAAATACAAGCACCCTCATGTATAATCTAATTAGAAAGTGAATCGGATGTGAGTCCGATTTGCCCTCAGATAAGTATAAAGCTATAAAGAAATAGCATCCTCACTTTGGACGGGTTGGGATGCTATTTCTTTTTATTATGATCGTCTATGTAAGACAGAGCCGCGAAAACAACGAGCAATAAAGTTAGAACTTCAAGCGTGTTCATAGGGCATCACCCTCCTTTGTAAAACTAGAGGGCATCATCAAATAATCGGAAAATCACATCCTGCTTTCTGATTTGACTATACATATTAAGTATACCATAAATTATGTAAATGTTAAGAGCTATCAGCAAATGAGCTGGTAGCTTTTTTATTTGGATGGAGGAATATGGATGACATATAGAACACGGGAACAAATGCAAAATGAAACAGCTGCAGCAAGGAATTGTTCTATTCTTTTAATTGCTGAACACTTCGGCTACTCATTAAAACAGCATGGAAATTATTATTTTGCTGACGGTGAAAAGAGCTTGGTGTTTTTTACTAATACAAATTCTTTTTACCATTATTATGAAAGAAACGGCGGTTCAGGAATTGATTTTGTAATGCGTGAACGGGGTTGTAACATCGGAGATGCAATCACGTATATCAATACTGAGATTTCAAGAACATTTATCGATTCACCCAGTAATACAGGTTATAAGAATGAAAATTACCAATCCTTGCGAAGTAAAAAGGAATTGAAGATTCCTGAGAAAAATGATAATCACCGTCGGGTATTTGCATATCTCACAAAGTCAAGAGGAATCAATCCGGATATTGTGAGTGAATTTTTGCATAAGCACCTTCTTTATGAGGAAGCAGGAAAGCACAATGCGGTATTTGTTGGATATGATAAAAACATGGAAGTAAAACATTGTTTTATCCGGGGAACAATCTCTGATCGACAATATCGAGGAGATACATATGGTTCTGACAAGAATTATGGTTTCCTCGTCCAGTCACAAAATATGGATGCTGAAAGCCTGATCGTATTTGAAGCTCCTATCGATTTGATGAGCTATAAATCATTATATCCGGACGATAGATCGGATATGCTTGCGCTGGGGATGCTTTCGATGGAGCCAATTTACACATATCTTTCAGAATATTGTTCAAAAAAGATCTATTTATCTTTGGATATGGATGATCCCGGACGACAAGCGGCTCAAGAGTTTTTGCAGAAATTGCATGCTGAAGGCTACGAAGCAGAAATGCATCCAATCTGCAGTCAGATTGAAAATATGCATGTGAAGGACGTGAATGACTTGTTGTGTGAAATGAAGCAGCGAACGATTGGACGCTATGATCAAGTACGTAGTAAGCATTAACATATTGCTGGAAGCTCTTTTTTATTGTATCGGAAAGGAGGTATCAGCATGGATGAGCTTATGAAAGAATTTGATGAATGGATGTATCTAGAAGGTGAATTACAGAAAAAACAGCCGGATTATAGCTTGGATGAAGCATATTTGTTTCTCCAAAACACTTCAAAAAATTCTAAAAATTTAGAAAAAATTGAAATTTTTCAAAAAAATCTAAAAATTTAGAAAAAATTGAAATTTTTCAAATTATCGAGGGTTATTATCAGGGGTCTTAGGGATCTCCCTAGCAAGAGGCGTTTTGTGTCACAAAATGCGTGTCTTGCTAGTTTATAAAACTAGCAAGACGCTATAAAAAAGAGATTTTTACATAGGTGGCAAAAAAAGAGATTTCAAAAAAATTGAAAAATTTCAAAAAAATTCTAAAAATTTAGAAAAAATCTAAAAATTTCAACAAATTTGAAAAATTGCAAATTTTTTGAAAAAATGCGAAAAAATTGAAATTTTTAGAAAAAATTAAATGTTTTGCATGAGCCAAAAATTAAAAAATTGAGAGAAAATCTAAAAATTTCAACAAAATTGAAAAATTGCAAATTTGTTGCAAAATTGCGAAAAAATCTAAAAATTGCAACAAAATTAAAAAATTGCAAATTTGTTGCAAAATTTCAAAAAATTTGAAAAATTGCAATTTTTTTTAGCTAAAAATGAGACGGGAAGCAATTAAAAGAAAAAGGCGGGTGGTTAATGTGAAAAAATATGAGCATGATCTTCACTTGAGGCTTGATCAAAAGACGGATGAATTGTTGCAGCGTAATCTTGACAGAACTAATGAGCAGCGAAAAAAGAAGATCAATCAGTCAGAATATGTTCGACAGTTAATATTTCGTGACAATCTGGAGCAGCTTGGAATTGACAAGTCTGATCTTATGAAATGTGTGAGGTCGCTAGCCGGATTGGGTAATAATGTGAATCAGATTGCCCATAATATGAATTCTGGCATATATACGATCGAGGATTTGGAGAACCTGCGAAGCTGCATGGCAGACATTGGTCAGATGCGAATGGATATATCGAAATTATTAAAATATATCTTTTAGGTTTAATGCGAAGAATAAAAGATTGACATTAGGAAGTTTCAAAGATATGATTTTATTAAGATATATAAAGTAGTGGATTGGAGGTGTTAGAATGGATAGTAAAAAAGAGTTTTATAGAAAAGCATATTACGATGTCTGTGATAAAATGAACAAGAAAGCGATTGTATCGTTAACTGGTCCGCGGCAGGTTGGAAAAACATTTGCAATGAAGCAGCTCCAGAAGAATTTTGGAGGGGAATATTATAATTTCAAGACAATGCAGACAGACAAATCCGATGAAGTATTGGATAGAATATATACAGTTGTCGGGGATAATGAAAAAGCAAATATTTATTTGGATGAGATAACGTATCTGGATGATTTTGAACATTGCTTAGCTTCCATCGCGGAGGCTGCGACACTGACAATTGGATCGGCAAAATATCACATCGTGATTACCGGATCACAGCAGATATATATCGAAAATGCAATGAGTATTGCATTTGGTGCGCGGGCAGGCATGGCGAGAATGGATTTTATTTCATTCACGGAATATTATGATTATATTCATTGTACATCTCTTGCACAGTCGACAATAAGTGAAATAAATTCGCAGATATCGGAAGATGATTATTTGGATTATTTATTTAACAACAGTGAGTTTAACTGTATGGGCGATGGCGTGGAGGTATATTTGAAAAGCTGTCTGGATGAAACAATTCAGTCGCATACGAACTCTTTCTTCAAAAACAATGCAGTGCAGGTCGACGAAATTAACATGCAGAATCTGAAAGCGGTTGCATATACTATTATTGTGAATCTAATAGATCAGATATCTGCAAAACAGATTGCAGAGTATCCATTTTTATTGAAGAAGGTCCGAACATATTATAATCAAAGGGCGGTCAGTAAGGAGGCTGTTTCAAAGATTCGGAAAGAGGATTTTGATGCAGCTGTAAATGCATCTGTTCTGAAGAATTACAAACTGGACAATCGAATGTCTAAAGAGAAGCTGCTGGATTGTGTAAGATTTCTCTATCAGTGCAAATTGATAAATATTACAGTGTATAACCCAGAATCAGAAAGCCGGCTGGATTCTTTTTTCAATGGTATATATGAGAAATGGAATAATGCAGATGCGTTCTTCACGGAATATTCGGTTACATTTGCATATCCGCATTTCTTTGTCGGGATCATGAAAGATATATGTGAAAATCTTGATATTGATAAAAAGGATGTATTTTTTGGAGCGTTGCTGGGTGCGCTGGTAGAATGTACACTGAAAGGACAGTTAGCAATCCGGTATGGACAGCCGTTGCATGCAGCACAGAAGTATAATGAACATGGTGTAGCTGTGGCAGAAGTAGATTATTTTAATGATATGTTTGCAATGGAAATATCTATACGAAATAAAACGCTGCAGGAAACACATTTTACAAAGTTTGATTTTGGAAATCGAAAGAAAATACTGACAACGAAAGATATCAGTAAAAATAATCACGGAATTATTTGCATACCGTATTATACTTGCCAGGTTGCATTAGAGAATAATATAACATTTGATGCGCCAACAAGGAATTTGCAACAAATGAAAATGAAACTATAAAAGGCTCCCTATGGGAGCTTTTTTCGTGGAGAAAATTATGGCGTATTGCAGGTTAGGACATATAAAAGAAAATAAAGGTGCCGGTGGAATGGCTGCGGGGCTGAAAAATTGTATAGAGTATATTTTCAACCCGAAGAAAACGGAGAACATGACGCTCATCGGTGGCTACAATTTAATGGTGGATGCATCGAATCCGGCAAATAGTGCATTTGAACAGATGCTTGCAACCAAGTCAGTATTCGGGAAAGAGGCTGGCAGACAGGGGTATCATTATAAGCTCTCTTTTGCAACCTCTGATCATTTAACCCCAGAATTAGCGATGGAGATTACAAATGAATTTTGCAGGCGCTGTTTTGGTGCGTATGAGTGCGCATATAGTGTACATACAAATACTGCTCATTTACATAGTCACATCGTATTTAACTCCATAGATATTGCAAATGGATACAAATATCGTTATGGAAAAGGCGATTGGGCAAAGAAAATCCAGCCGATTGCAAACGAAATATGTAAAGAGTATGGATTGTCTGAGTTAGATCTGAATCTGGATGAAGAGCTACGTCTGAAGAACAAGTGCATGGATTATGGGAAATGGAAGAAAAAGAATAATTATTCTGAGGATAAGCCGCTTTCCTATACAAACAAAATGATCCGGGCAGATGTCGATGAATGTGTTAAAAATGCCACATCTTATGAAGAATTTAAGACGCTGATGGAAGCAAAAGGACATAGGTTGAATGATTCCGGAAAGCATTTGACGATACTTGCTCCGGGACGCACACGACCATGCCGGTCGTATATATTATCTTCAGATAAGTCCACTTATACAAAAGAGAATATCGAGAGGATGATACAAGGTACATATTTAAGCACAGGGCAGATAAAAGAAAAGTTGTTTGCCAGCTGGGATGCATATGTGGTTGAGCGGACGAAGGTAGTTGCAGGATTTGTAAAAACGATCCGGTTGTCCCCGGAGCTTGCAAAGGAAATGGAAAATAGAAGCTTCCAGGTGCAGCATAAAATTCACGATATTGAAACATTGAAGTTTTATCAGTATCAACTAGAACAAATGGACAAACAGTTAAACATAATGAAAAAGCATATCCGGATGTCTTATGATATGGAACGCGAAAATATAGAGCTGGTGAGTGAATTGATCAGTCTGATGGATGATTTCTATAAGTATCAGAAAACAGGATCCGCGCGATATGAAGCTGCGTATGACAAAGCAAATGAAATATACAGAAAATTATGTGACAGAAGAATAGGAGTAGAGGAGTTGTTTTTGTTTGATCAAAAGAGCCGGCAGATTCTCCAGGAACTCGATGAATACAAAAAACATATTTTCGTTGAGAAAAAAATCTGTGGAAGATTGGAAAAAGAACTCGAACCACAAAAACCACAGAAAACACGAGTGTGATTAAAATCCCATATATTTCCTATGTTATAGTTAAACTAGCAGAAATGGATAAGAGCTGATGAGTTGATGCGGTGCATTGATTCACCGGCTCTTTTTATTTCGGAAAAATATTATGAAAGCGGAGGTTACAGCGTATGTACACGTATAATCAATTCAAGACACTTATGGCACAGAAAATCGGAGCGTATTTGGAGACGGAGGACAGATCAATTTTATCGGTTGATTTGTTTTCTAAAGAAAGAAACAACAATCAGCAGGTGGATTCTCTGAATATTAAAATGAAGTATCGGGATGAACTCCAGAACATGACACCAACCATCGATATTGCACCGATTTATTCAATGTATCGGGCAAATGGTGGTGATTTCGAAGCAACAATGAATGCAGTAGTTGCAGATTTTTCTGCAAAACTAGACAGAATGCCGGCTTGGGATACAAAAAAGATTGATTCCGTGCCATACATTCTTGAGAATTGCTTCATTCGTCTTGTGAATCGTTCTACAAATGAAAACATAATTGAGAATTGCCCACATACGGAATTCCATGATCTGGAGATGGTGTACCGAGTCATGGTATCAACGGAAGCAGATAATATGGCATCTTACTTAGTAACAAATGATGTGTTGGAAAAAACAGGGATTTCACAGGAAGTTCTTCATGAGGCAGCATATAAAAACACCAGGGAAATGTTGCCAATCCGGGCAGAAAAGTTAACAGATATCGTACGCAATAACATGATTTCTAATGGCATGGATGAGGAAATGGTAAAGGAAATGATTCCGGATGGGGATCAGATTGTACTTACAAATGAAAAATTTATATATGGAGCAACTTCTATGATCTATCCGGATGTGCTGCAGAAGCTCGCAGAAGAATATGACAGCAGCTTTGTGGTTATGCCATCTTCTGTGAATGAAGTGATATTAACACCGATGGCTGATAATGCTGCCACGCGGGAGATATATGTATTATCAGGGATGGTGGAGGATGTGAATCGGACAACTGTCAATATCGAAGACCAGCTCTCGAACGAGGTGTACTTCTATAACAAAAATACAAGAACGTTGTTACCAGTCGCAGACGCACCAGAGTTAAAGGAGACGATTGCACAGGAGAAAATGTTTGGAAAGAATCTTTAAGAGGTGATAATCATGGTGTATAAGCGAGTTGTTGATCAATTATACGAATCAAACCTAAAAATCGTTCATTTGCTGGAACATATATCTCTCGTACTTAAAAAGAACGGCTATAAATATGCTGCAAATCAGGAATCTGTATCCGTCAGGTTCCTTGAGGCAGCCATGCAGTCGGGAATTCCTGCAGATAGGATAGACGATGTGCAGAAATATAATTCGGAGCAGATGAGTGCATTATGCGCTTTATTGTCGGCGGGATATGATATAAGGAAAGTAGAATACGTCCATCTTTCCGGAGATCGGATGATTGCGAGGGCATCCGGAGAATATTGGCGGGTAGATCTGCCGGATCCGGCGCTTGCCTACAAAGATGTGATAGAGCTTTCTGTTTTGTATGGATTTAATTCTGAAGAATATTTGCCTGTTACAAGAGAAGCTGCAGGCTATCTTTATCAGAATCATTTGAAGATATATGAAAAGCCACAGCAATATGCAGATATGAGCAATTATGGAAATTATGATCAAAAATATTTTCTAGTATCTGTAGCAGAGTGGAACGATGTATTGAAAAAAAGAGATATAGAACAGGAACGGAAGTATTTAGAGATGAGAGCAAAAGCATTGACAGAAGGATACTTTGCGATATATCAGGCAAGAGAAAATGAAGATGTGCAGTTCATGGATTTTGCTTCAATCAGCGAGCAGCATATGGATGTTACGGAATTTAATTATAATCTGAAATATGCAGATGTACTTGGAAATAATGTATCAAATCCATCTGAAGTGCTTGAGAGAATCTATACCAGATTTAATGTTGAACGTCCTTCTGATTTCTATGGACATAGTTTATCTGTGAGTGATGTGATTGTTTTGAATTATAATCAAAGGCATGAGGCGTATTACTGTGACAGTGTCGGATATCAGAAGCTGGATAATTTCCTGCTAAACATAAAACCGCAAAATATACGTATTGCAAAGCTGACAGGAGAACCGGTATCGGAGGAAATGCTGGATATTCTTGATCGATGTGAAAAGGGCGAGGATGTCCGGCTGGAAGAAATCGAAGCAACTAAGGAGCTTAAAACGGCTAGAAGCTGTATCGTTCATGATGCACCTACAATTGAGAGAACAAATCGGGATGCAGTCACAAAGCACGTATTGGATGAAATCTTACAATATGGATCCTACACGGTTGACAAGAACGGAAAGAGCGGATACAATGGATATGTCAAGCAAGGTAATCGCCTTGATATTGTCTTAGGTCTGCCCGCATCGGGTAAATCGTCAACAATAGCGAATGATATATCGGGAAAATATCAGAGCAAGTTAATTGACTGTGATGAAGCAAAAAAACTTTTACCGGAATATAACCAGGGATGGGGATCAAATGCGGTACATAAGGAATCACAGATGATTGAAAGAAAAGCATTTTTGGTTACACTTCGACGAGGAGAAAACATCGTACTTCCAAAAGTCGGTGGAAATTATGAGAAATTGATAAAAGAATATATTGTTCCGGCGCGGGAAGCAGGATATAAGGTTTTTGTCCATTATGTGCAGATCAACCGAAATGTTGCGTTGGGACGTATGTTGAACCGGTTCTTGGAGGACGGAAGATTTCTGGATCCAAACCTCATCGATAAGTATGACAATCCGGAAATAGGAAACAAGATCCAATCCACGTATGATCGCTTAAAAAATAGTAAATACATTAATGGGTATTCTAAGTGGAATAATGATGTACCGAAAGGGGAAAAACCGGAGATGATTGAGAGAAGAGAATCTGAAGCCTTGACAGAGACAGAATATGTATCAAGAGGAATAAGGAGGTAGTGAAGAATGGAAGAAACTACAATGCCGAAGGGATGGAACAATTTGTCGGAAGAGGCAAAGTTTGGATATGTAAGCGCTGAATTTGTTGAGAAGGTAGATGATGCAATGTCTCTTGCACAGGAGGAAATCAGCGCCCGGCGTGGAGAAACAAGAAACATGACGGATGATGAGTACCTTGCGTTTATCTCGAAAATTATGCAAAAACATGTAGATCCAGTATAGAAAATTGATTTGTGATGAAGGGAGCCTAGTCTGTAGGTTCCCTTTTTTGATTGGAGGTTTTTAATATGATGGATACGAGTGGTATATCTGAAGCAACACAGGTTATCAATGTTGCTATAAATGGTTCGGCAACGGCTCTCAGGCTTGCCGGCTCTCTGGTGCATTTTACCGGGCATGAGTTATTAAAGCTGGCAAAACTGATTATGGCAAGAATTAAGGAAGCAAAGCTTCGCCCGGAAACATTATCTGCAGGAGAACATAATCTTGGAGATTTAATTAAAGCGAGCAACAAAAATAATGAATCTATCGGGGCTATGGCAATTCCGGACAGTATGATGGATGAATTTGTAGAATTTGCGAAACAAAATAGGATTGCTTATTCACAGATGTTTAAGCTGGAAGGCTCTAATGAACGCACGCTCGTATACAAGCAGAGTGACGCATGGGCGTACCAGACTTTTATTCTGCAGCACAGAGAGGCAAGAGTAACGAGTTTTGAAGATTATCTTCGCTCAGCGACAACGAAGGATATGATAAATGCAGATCACATAAATACACTTAATGAATATAGCGCGCACTTGAAGGAAGTGAACACGCCAAAGGGCGTTGTCATTGACAAATCGCAAATAGTTGGACAAACGCAGGATTCGATAGAGGTATGCGTGAACAACGAGGATGGACTAGGATTTGTAAAGGTACCGCGTTCCGCATTAAAGCATGATTCTGAAACAGGGATTTTCGCCCTTGCTCTTGCAGATTCCTTCAAGGGGAAACTATCGAAAGAGCCATCGATTGTAAAGGATGAATCGGGGGCAACAATCGAAAAAATCGTTGAAGGGACGGATATCCGCGGAGATAAGCTGAGAAGTAATGCATCCCTTCGGTGTCTGGATGTTCAAAAAGGACGGAACGGAAGCAAGAAAACATTTATCAATCCGGATGTAAACCTGTCTAAGACAGTTGATACGGCAGCGAAAACCGTGAAAAATGTGGACACGGTAACACAGGCGGTCAAGAAGGTACGTTAGAGGTGATTCTATGGCAGATAAAAAGAAAAAAAAGCAAGATATTCCGGATCAGCTACAGACGTGGAAACCGCCTTATTTCAAATGGCTGCTTGTACTAATCGGCTGCGGCTATGTTGGACTTTTACTTGGGTGTAATTACCGGAAGGGAGATACGGTTTATGAGCTTTTTCCACGCATCGGTGCAAGAATTGGATCAGGGGATCTGCTTAACATTGGTCTTGCAGATGGCTTGCATCAGTTTGGCACACTTGCAGCATGCTTTATAGGAAGCATAATGCTTGGAGGATTGTATATTCTGATTGATGCATCCGCGAATCACAATTATATGCGCGGCAAAGAATACGGACAGGCAAATTGGGCATCCGTAGCAGCGATAAATTCGAAATTTGAAAATAAAAAGCATGAATCATGGAACCGTGTGTATTCTGATGGATTGCGGATATCTATGAAAACATCCATCAACAATAATGTTCTTGTTATCGGTGGATCCGGTGTCGGTAAATCCTTTTATCTGCTGACACCAAATATTTATCAGGCTGATCCAAAAGGAAAATATCCAGGTTCCTACATATTTACCGATCCAAAAGGAGAGCTTCTTCAGAAAAATGGAGCATATTTGAAAAATAAAGGATATCGAATCCGGGTTCTTAATCTTGTATCGGGAGCAATGCAGGAAAGTGACGGATTTAATCCATTCGTATATATCCGTCGGGAATCCGATATCGATAAGCTTGTACGGAATATTCAGGATAACACAAAAGATGATAATTCAGCTGCGTCGGATCCATTTTGGCCAAAAGCGGAGACGCTTTTGCTAAAATCACTATTTCTACTTGTTTGGATGGAGAGTGAACTTTTTGGGTGGGAGAAGAACATCAATACAGTAATGATGCTATTAAATAAGGCGCAGATCGATGACAATCCGAAGGTTCCTTCTGAACTTGATCAGATATTTGATGATCTTGTCCTGCGTACCATAGATGAACCAGGCAAAGGAGATATGCATCCTGCATGGCTGGCATACCACAAGGTCATGGTTGGCGCAGCAGATACAAAGCGATCGATCGTGATATCTGCGCATGCGACGATGCAGATCTTTGAGAATCCGGATATTCAGCGGATACTTCGAAAGGATGAAATGGATCTGGCAAGTATTGGCACAGGCGTTGTTGATGGAAAGAAAAATGTCAAAACGGCACTATTCTGTGTAATTCCGGATTCGGATACGACCTTTAATGCGATTGCCGGAATGCTTTATACACTTTTGTTCCAGGAACTATATTTCCAAGCGGATTTTTGTCATAAGGGAGAGCTTCCGGTGCCGGTAACATTCTGGATGGATGAATTTGCGAATATTGCTCTTCCAAAAGATTTTATGAAGATGCTTACGACGATGCGGTCGCGGTTGATCAGCTGTGTAATTATCATCCAGAATCTTGCGCAGATTAAAGAAAAATATGAAAAAAGCTGGGAAGAAATACCTGGAAACTGCGATGTGTGTGTTTATCTCGGTGGTAATGAGCAGTCTACTTTTGAATACGTATCGAAGAACCTCGGAAAGAAAACAATATACAAGAAATCAACAGGCGAAACAAAAGGCAGTCATGGAAGCTCATCAACGAATGAGGATGTACTGGGGCGTGAGCTTATGCTTCCGGAAGAAGTGCGTGAACTTGATAATGATTTTTGCGTGGTTTTCGTGCGAGGCAAAAAACCTATTTTGGATCATAAATTCCGGACGTTGGAATCACCGGAATTTGAGTTATCGAAGAAACTTGGTTCGTATTTGCATTCCCAGGATAAACAGCTTGAGCAGGATGCCTTTCATATATCTCTGGCAAGTCAGAAGGAGCTGTCAGATGCTTATGCACTTGGAAGGGTTATAGAGCTTAATCTTGATCAGAATTTATTGAGTACACCAGAGTATCAGGAATTGCAGGATATTGTGTTGCAAAACGCCGAGGACGTGCAGGAGGAGCTGGAGCGAGCCAAAACGATTGATATTCGGGATGTATCTCTTATAGATCTGCTTCAGATGGATGATTTTGTGTTGTCAGATGAGGAAATGGTTGAGGTTGCGCAAGGCATCAAGGATGGATTGTCCGACGAGGAAGTGAAAAGCTATGTATTATACGGTGACGCCCATCGTATGCAGTCACAGAGGTTATTATTAGAAGCGTTAGCAGCCAGAAGAAAGGCAGGTGGCGGTTTATGACGGAATTAGATTATAAATTTATCATGGGATATCTGTATGATGAAGATATTACGCTGCAGGAAATATCAGATATGGTTGATGAACCGATTGCACATACTGTAATCAATGGATCGGCGTATTCTTTAGATCAGGCGGGTGTTAATTCATATAATCGATATAAAGATTCGTTATTAGCCCAGACATACTACCTGTCAAAGGCTGCAAATCTTCCGTATGTGCTTATGTATGATGCTATCATTGCTCCGATCGAGGAGGGAGTGCCGGTAGATAGTATATTCATGGATGATATTTTTGTACGTTCTTTGTTTGATCCGGACATTCATGCTGCAGTCTGCAGCTGCATTGATTATGATAAGCGCATATTTGAGAACATTGAACCATTATACAATTTTCCTGGCAAGGAAATACGACCGGGGGATTTGATTTCTCTTACTAAAACAAAAGAAATATTTCAATATAGAAATACATATTATATCCGGATGTACGATGAAAAGTCACAGGGACATATGCTGCGGCGAGAGGACATAGACATAGTGACTAGGGAGATGCGAAGTAAGATGGTATGTCGTTCGTTTAATTTAGGGGATATATATAATGCCATGGTCGCAGACATTGTTACAAGGCACAACAGGATTCCGGGAGCATCCGTATATGATCTGTCCAGGAAGGCTGCAGAATCTCTTGGAGTAGAAAACAGGATTTCCATTGAGCAATGTGTAAAGAGATATTACAAGGAGGCGGATAAGCGTGCTGTCACTCGAACCACTATCGGATAGTATTGTGAATGAAGCAGCGAAAAAACATTCACAATGGAGAAACGGATATGCTCAGCTATGGAAAGGCTGGCAATTTAATATAAGTGAGTATAATTGTACCGGTTATAGGTTTTGCAATTATTCACTCCAGGAAATGGTTGGCAGCTATGCAGTAATGAATAGCTGCTATTTTTATAACTGTGATTTATCATATAGCCGGATGAATTCTGCGATTGCGAACCATTCGGAATATCATAGCTGCATGTTAAAGAAAGCATATCTTCCATGTGTCAGAATGGATGGAGCAGTATTTGAAAATTGTGAGATCTATCATGCGGATTTCCGCATGGCAAAAATGAATAATGTTGTTATGAAGAATTGTGATTTAACCGGATGCGATTTTCAAGATGCGGAGTTAGCCGGAGCAGATCTGAGATTTTGTAATGTTACCGGTTGTAATTTCAAAGGCACCGAGCTGGATTTTTCCAACAGGATACCACCATATTGTTACTGTAAGGATGTTTATGGAAAGACAATTATGATTATGACCGGGTATAAAGATGTGTATGATGTTCCTGAATTTATGCAGGTTGCGGATCCCATGGAATTAAATGCAGCACATGGGGTATCTCTGGATCGAGTAAACCAGATGATAGCATGTTTTAATAAAGGATGGTTGGGAATCAAACCGCAGATGAAACAGGAACCACAAGAGCCACAAAAAACACGGACACGGTGAAAAACATGCGGTTTTGGAATGATATAGTTAAGATAAGAAAGAAGGGATGATATGCAGATTGTTGTTGCGGAGAAACCGAGCGTGGCAAAATCAATCGCAAAGGTGCTTGGTGCTAGAACGTGCAAAGAAGGATATATGGAAGGCAATGGATATAAAGTAACCTGGTGCGTGGGGCATCTGGTTGAACTTGCATATCCTGCAGCGTACGACGAACGCTACAAAAAATGGCAGCTAGATCTACTGCCGATTATTCCGGAGAAATGGAAATATGGGATCAAAGGTGACACCAAAAGTCAGTATGATGTAGTTAAATCGCTATTTTTAGATACAGATACAGAATCAGTTGTATGCGCCACAGATGCCGGACGGGAAGGCGAGCTTATCTTCCGGAATGTATATATGAAAACAGGCTGCAAAAAGCCTATAAAAAGGTTGTGGATCAGTTCCATGGAAAATAGTGCCATCAGGCAGGGATTTGAAGCATTAAAAGATGGAACACAATATGAAAACCTATATTCTGCGGCACAGGCAAGAGAACGTGCAGACTGGCTAACAGGTATGAATTTATCCCGACTTTTCACTTTGGTTTATGGCGGAGGCAAAAAAATAACGATTGGAAGAGTTATGACACCGACGCTGGCGATGATCTGCGAGAGGGATGCTCAGGTTGATGGTTTCACAAAGAAAAAGTTTTATCAGATTCATTTGAAGAATCAGAAGGGGATTGATTTTGTCAGCGAGAAATTTGAAAACCAGGAAGAAGCTGCAAAGGTGTTTGCAGAATGCACTACTGGAACATTATGCATCTCTTCTGTAAAGAAAGAAAGGAAAAAACAGCAGCCACCGCTGCTTTATGATCTGACCACACTGCAGCAGGAGTGTAATAAGATGTTTGGATATTCGGCAAATAAAACGCTGGAGATTGCTCAGGAACTGTACGAGAAGAAACTGACCACATATCCGAGAACGGATGCAAAATACATAACGGAAGATATGATGGATACGTTTCTGGATGTGCTTGATCTTGCCCAAGACCATGCAGATTATGCAGATACTCGATGCATAGACAGAAAGCTTGTTAAGCGGGTTATTGACAACAGTAAGGTAACCGATCATCATGCGATCATCATTACAAAAGATCAGACGAATCTGAAAGATTTATCGCAAGACAGCAGGATGGTATATGATCTGATAGTATTAAGGATGCTGTCTGCGGTATCTATGCCTTACGAATATTACAGCATATCGGCAGACGGAATATGTAACAGGCATGAATTTTCAATGAACGGAGTAACCGTAATTGATTATGGATTCAAAGCAAATGAAATGAAATTCCGGAACCGAAGCAAGGCGGATAAAGAAGAAAATGCAGAGAAAATCATGCCGGATATATCGGAAGGTGATGTGCTGCAGGTAACACCGGAGCTTTCTGAGCAATGGACAAAGCCGCCGGCACATTATACGGAAGCTTCGTTGCTTGGAGCAATGGACAAAGCCGGGAATAAAGAGATGAGCGATGAAGTAGAGCGAAAAGGGCTCGGCACTTCTGCGACCAGGGCGGCAATCATAGAGAAGTTGATCACAAACGGCTATGTGGAGCGGGTAAAGAAGAAAATTGTTGCCACAGAAGCCGGGAAGTATCTGATTTCAGTTGTTCCGGACCGGGTGAAATCGGTAAGTATGACGTGCGATTGGGAAAATGAGCTTGTAGAGGTTGCGGCAGGAACAAAAGACTATGCAGCATTTATGAATGAGACGGAAGATTATATAAAAAGTCTCGTAGATGAGTATTCCAAGGTAGAACCGAAACCGTGGCAGTCGCAGAGAGAAGAAATATGCAAATGTCCTGTATGTGGAAATTCCGTACAGGAAGGAAAATTTGGAATCTTCTGTGCAGGAAAATGTGGCTTGATATTCTCATTTTATAAGGAAAAGTTATCTGCGAAACAGATCAAAACATTACTTGTAGATAACAAAGAGGTTTTAATGAAAGATCAAACTTCGAGCAAAGGAACGAAGTATGACATATATATCAAATATCATGGTTATGAGCCGTTTACTTATACGGATAAGGACGGGCATGAAAGAAACGCCTATACCATGAAGTTTGATACAAGATTCCCAAAGAATAATAAGAAGAAAGGTTAAAAAGGGTGGAATTATGTTTGAGATTAGAGTTACAAAACTTGACAATCAGGAAAGCAATGTGAAGGGACTTGTAAGCATGGTTGTAGATGGTAAATTTGCATTTTCGTCTATGCGTGTGATCGAAAGTGAAAAAGCGCAGAGAGGATTTTTTGTTGCAATGCCATCATACCGGACAAAGGAAGGAAAGTATGTGGATCTGTATAAGCCGGTTACATCAGATATGAGTAATGCACTTGCAGATGCTGTTGCAAAAGCAATGGAATCCGGAGAGCCGGTTACAATCGGAAATGGAGAGACACATATTTCGACATATGTAACTCCGGTTCATTACCAGAATAACGAAACCATGGCTGCGAAAGTGAACCTGAAGTGCGGAGATATGGTTTGCGACAGCATCGTTCTTCGAAAATCAATCGAAGGGAATCTCTTTGTTGCATATCCATCATACGAGAAAAAGCAGCTTGATGAATCTGGAAACCCAGTTCATGCAAGTTATTGTAACCCAACAACAGCGGAGTTCCGGACAACATTGTCTGATAACATCCTTGCACAGTATGATGCAGCAATGAAGCGCAGCTACGAAGTAAAACCGAAGGAAAAGGAAACACAGTCGTATTCGGTTGAAGTACCAACTTCGCCTGCCCCAAAGCAGAAATGAAGAGAAGCGGATGGATTGTTAGAGCCGGTTGTCGTTATAACAGGCTGCAATCCTCAGACAGGACAGGTGCTACCAGGTACATATCTGCTTCACACAGCAGATCGCATGCTAAAAAATGCGGATGGTTATATAAAAGCTGCGTTACAGACATCCTATGCAGACTTATTTATGCCTGTAGAAGTGAGCTGCAGCATAAAGATGATGCTAGATGGCAAGCTTCGAAGTTTTAAAACAAAGCTTTGCCTGGGTGATGGATCATATCAGTCGATATCCGGGAGCGTTACAGAACCGAAGCTGCATGAATATCTGGAGCAACACATCCGGATAGGCAGCAAACGTGAGCAGATACTTCTAAGCAATGAGGAGCTTATCAAGGATTTGCAGAACAATCAGCAAAATCAGGCTGTCGTGAAGGAAACGATTGAGTTTCTTCGCACAGAACTGGATAACTGTGAGAGAACACAGATGAAATTAAATTGTAGCGAAGAAATCTTGGCCAATTCCGTAAAGAGAGGATGCATTATGGCAATGCAAAAAGGAAAAGCTGGAGAGTGGTATGAAGACGATCACGTCGGTGGTTATTTTGCAAAAGATGGAAACTTTATTATTTGCGAAGAATATGGATTAAGCGATGCAGATACAGACTCACATGCTGCTGATGTCCAAAACGGATACGGTTACTATGACAGCTCAGGGACATTTAGACGTTATGGAAAGGAGTGGGTGTGATATGGCAGAGACGATTGCAAATCATCTTGACAAGTTCCTACGGAGAGTGGGAATTGTGATTATAATGGCTACGAATATCGTAGCCATTTGTTTTTATAGTTTATAGCCAAGTAAAAAGATCTAGAACAGAGTGGCAATATACACAAAGTGTGTACGTTGCCTTTTTTGATAAGGAGGGAAATGAACTATGGCTACGAAGAGAGAGCAAGAAAGAGATATTGCTTATAAGAGGATAATAGGACAGCTAAATGATCAATCTGTATATGAGAATGTGATGAGGAGTTGTTCACGCATGATTGATCTTCAACATATCGACAATGTGCTTGCCGCCTGTTCACAAAAACCATATGCAACGGCTCTTAATACATATGATCGTTGGATGAGTGAAGCAAACCGGCATATTGAGAAAGGAAAAAAGTCCATATGTATCTTTGGAAATGAACCAAATTATCCAGGTTCATTTTTTTTATACGCATACGAAGATACGAAGGTGCTTGATGGTAAGTTGGATCTATATGAAGATTTATTTTCGACGGAAATAATCCAGGCATATTATGAAAAAAATAAATTTTCCTCCGAAAAAATAAAAACCTTGTATTCTGATATGATAAGTAGTATATTAAAATCAGAGGAAGAATTGAAACATAAAGATGAGGTATTTCTGGCAGCGAGCATTATAGTGTATGAGCGGCTGGAAGTTGATTGTAACAACGAAAAATCCCAGCTGGCGTCTGTTGTAAGGGGATTCCAGCCGGATGATATATATTACGTATTAGATAAAGCACATTCTATCAGCAGAGGTTTGATTCAGAATATCAGAATGGAGCTTCAGGAGATTAAGAAAGAGAGGGTGGATAATTATGATCAGAACAGAGAAGTTGAGCAACGGGAGAGAAGTACCGGCAGTGGATACGGAAGAGGAGTGGGACGAGTTTATCCGGAGTATTCCGAGGGACGAGATGCTGCCGCTGTACATCGTGAGGAAACAGACAATATTCAAGCTGGACTTACCAACAGAGACGTATATGTCGGACGCAATGACGTTCGATATGTCGGATTACGAGATGGAAGAGGAGCCTCCATGGAGAAGCGAATCCCTGAGCCTGTTCGCATTTCAGTGGATTCACGTGATCGAGGATCAGTTCGGACAGACGCTGCATCCGATTCAGATCAGCGCCAACAAGGATTCGACGGACGGAGCGAAACAGTACAGACTGTTCTTGGACAAAGCGAAGGAAGTGCAGTACGAAGCATACAAGCTGTACAATCAGATCATGCAGACAGAGCAGAAGAAGCTGGACACATGGCGCAGGGAGACATCACCGGACTTCATGGAAGTAGTACGGAGAGCGGAGCAGTTCCGGGATACAACGAGGGAGATCGTTTTCGAGGAAGTGATCCTGCCGATGGGACATTATCCGGAGGAGAAACTCAAACTGATCGAGAGAGATCTGTTATAAATGAGAAAAAAGAAGAAGCTATGCAGGCTTCTTCTTTTTTGATTGGTGAGGAATTTGTTATCGATGGCAAATTACTTGAAGTGTTTCAGATTACAGATAACGAAGTAACAATGATCGATCGTTCGGATGAATCTGAAACACAGGAGCCAACGGAATACCAATATTCAATCGATACTGCAAATGCAGCATACAAAGAGTACCAGGATGATCTGCAGGCGAACAGAGAGAAACAGGGATTGACGCAGCAACCGGTGGAATATCAACAGATGGATATGTTTGCAATGCTTGGTATTGACACTACACCATCGCCGGCAAAGATCAATACGAATCCATTAGCAGGACAATATCATAATCCAACGAACCATTCTGTAGTACCTCAGAAATATATTGATGAAGTTTTAAAGCGTGGATCTGGTTTTACAGGCGGCAAACATAGAATCGCTCAAATGTATAAGGACAACACCTTAACTGCATCTGCACGTGCGGCAAAAATCAAACAGGAATATGGGCTTGGCGGTGCTGGCTGGCCCATGGATGGCAAGACGGGTGTCCATGGTTATGATACACATCAATCGAATAAAGGTATCAGAATACAATGGACTGATGAACAAGGCGAAAATGAAGGATATGTATCGTGGCGGGATGTTGAAAAAAATATTGCATGGCTGATTTCAACAAATAATTACCTTGAAGAGGAAATAGAGCAACAGGAAGAAGCCCTGGAACAGACAGACACACCAGAGATGGCAGAGGTTGTAGAAATCATGGAGGAGGTTCCTGCGCCGGCTTTAACACCTGCAGACAAGGATAATATTCAGGATCTATTGTTGAATGTAGATTTTTCCGGATATGCATATGCACGCGCGTTTTTACAGACAGTATGTACAAACGATGATTTGACAGATGCAGAACAGGCATCTTTCTTCGCAGCGCTTATGTGCGATAATGATACGAAAGAATATACTTTATATTATAGGACGAACCCGGTAGATGTCCGGACAAATTTAGAAGATATAAAGATTGTATATGACAATGTGGAGTATCATATTTCGTATGATGATTTGGTAGAACGTCTTAAATATAAGTTAAACAGAGGCGGTTTTGGAGAGTATTGTACACAGGAAGATTTGGAATCTGTGCAGGATGTGATCAACACTGTCAATACGGGCGTATATGCCAGCTACAGAGAAGCTCTTGCAGAGAAAGCGCAAATAAAAGAAAAAGAGAAGCAGCCGGCAATCGATTATCATTATGATCCGGAACAGTTCGCCCACACGCTTCAGGGAGCAGGCGCAAAAACACGATTTGGATGGAACATAGAAGCTATTCGGACACTAAAAAAGGTGGAAAACGAGGGAAGGTTTGCGACGCCAGAGGAGCAGGAATGCCTGGCACATTATTGTGGCTGGGGTGGACTGTTCAAGGCATTTGATAATCAAGATGAAAAATGGTCGAAAGAATATAAAGAACTGAAGGAACTTTTGACAGAAGAAGAGTATGCATCTGCACGAAGCACGGTGAATGATGCGTTCTATACAGATCCGGACGTTGCTGCAGCGGTTGGTCAGATACTTGTTAATTGCGGATATACAGAAGGAAATCTATTGGAGCCGAGTATGGGTGTCGGACATATTATCGGATCCCTTCCTGTAGAACAGAATTTCAAACGTTACGGCGTGGAAATTGACAGCATATCCGGTCGGATTGCGAAGCTGCTATATCCAAACATGGAGATTCAGATTAAAGGCTATCAGAATACTACCTATTCTGATGGCTTTTTTGATTGTGCGATCGGAAATGTGCCTTTTGGTAATTACAAACCATACGATCCAAGGTATAACAAGCACAATTTCAAAATACATGATTACTTTTTTGCCAAAACTGTCGATCAGGTGCGTCCCGGCGGACTTGTTGTGTTTATAACAAGCACAGGCACCTTGGATAAGGCGAATTCTAACGTTCGTAGATATATTGGGGAGAGGGCGGAGCTGATCGGAGCAATCCGGTTACCAAACACGGCATTCAAGAATTTAGCAGGTACAGAAGTAGCAACGGACATCCTGGTGATGCGTAGACGGGAATATCCGGTTGCATTGGATGAGACGTGGTACCATTTGGGTTACACAGATGATGGAATCCCGGTAAATGAGTATTTTACTGATTATCCGGATTTGTGTCTTGGGAAAATGCAGTATGATATCGGACGTTTCGGACCGGAGAGTAAATATACTACTTGTGTTCCGGACAGTAGAGATTTTAAGGAACAGCTGAAGGAGATTGTACAGAGATTTTCATCAGATATTTACCGTGAACCGAATCAGGTAAGCGAAAAAGAGGATTCTATACCGGCAGATCCATCAGTTTCGAATCATACGCTGACTGTTATAGATGGAAAGGTGTACTATCGTGATAATTCACAGATGAAGGATCAGAACTACTCGTCTGCAAATGTAAAAAAGGTTGAACAGTATATTGCATTACATAAGATTGCCCGCCGTGTGATTCAGATTCAGTATGAAGGCTGCAGCGATGAAGAACTGAAGCTTGCACAGTCTGAATTGAATGAGACATATGATAAGTTTGTAGAAGAAAATGAATATATATCCGATACATCCAATGTAAAAATCCTTGGGATGGATGATAATTATTCATTCATGAATTCCTTCGAGGAGAAGCTGGAGGATGGGAGTGTTCGGAAAACAGATATATTTACAAAGCGGACGATTAACCCTATTCGCGAGATTACAGAAGTAGAGACTGCTTTTGATGCGCTGCGCGTATCCCTTACACAAAACGGTAAGGTTGATATCAATTTCATGTTAGGTATATATAGTCCGGATTTATCGTCCGTGGATATATCAGAAATGAATGCGGATGAAATTTATGCTGCAAAGAGGAATATATTGGTTCAGGAGCTTCATCATGTTATTTATCTCGATCCGGCTGAATATGATCCGGATAACCTCGATGCAGGCTGGCATACGGCAGATGATTATTTGTCCGGGAATGTACGGGAGAAGGAAAAAAAGGCGATAGAAATGTCCGGGGATGAAACGATGGGTACGACATTTATGGATAATGCCGAGATGCTTCAGAGCGTAATTCCTGAAGATATACCATATACAGATATTGATGTGAAGCTTGGAAGCAGCTGGGTGGATCCGGAGGATTATGCGGAATTCATGTTTGAAACTTTCCATATAGCACCGTTTGACCGCAATACATACCGTTGGATCCACAACGATTCAACAAAATACGTAGGAATCAAGCTTATACCGGGTACAATGGAGTACCGGGTAACCGGGCAAAGCAAGTGCAAATGGAATGCATATTGTAATTCCGTATTTGGTACAGAAAAAATGAATGCTGCAGCGATCTTGGAGCGCACGCTTAATTTTAAGCAGGTAACGGTGTATGTACCGGGAACCCACTCAAAAGAAGTAGACCGTGAGGCAACGATGCTTGCCCGCGAAATGCAAGAAAAGATCAAGCTAGAGTTCAAAGACTGGTTCTGGCGTGATGAGGAACGCCGGGGAAAATATGAAAGAAAATACAATGACATGTTCAACAGTGTGAAGCTGCGTGAATATGATGGCAGTTTTCTGGAGTTCCCTGGAATGAATGCAAATATATCACTAAAGCAGCATCAGAAAAATGCGATTGCACGTATCCTTCTTGGCGGAAATACACTTCTTGCACACTGCGTTGGTGCCGGTAAGTCATTTGAGATGATTGCATCGGTGATGGAGCAGAAGAGGCTAGGACTTGTAAATAAACCACTTATGATTGTACCAAAGGCGATAGTAAGCCAGATGGAATCGGAATTCATGCGATTATATCCTTCTGCTAACATTCTCGCCGTAAAAGACAAAGATTTCGACAAAAAGAACCGGCAGAGATTTATTGCTAGAATTGCAACAGGGGACTATGATTGCGTGATCATGTCTCATAGCCAGTTTGAAATGATTCCGCTGACACAAGAACGCGAAATCGTATATAAGAAGCAGGAAATTGATGAGCTGCAGGCATATTTGCGCGACTTGAAGGATGCAAAAGGAGATAGCTGGAGCGTCAAACGAATAGAGGATGCAATTAAAAAGAGAGAAGAAGAACTAAACAAATTGATGGATGTACCACGGGATAATACGATTTGCTTTGAGCAGCTTGGGGTAGATGCGCTTTATGTTGACGAAGCACATAACTTCAAAAATATGGCGATATTCTCGAAGATTAACAATGTGGCAGGTATTCCGACAGCATCTTCAAAGAAAGCATTCGATATGCGAATGAAGTGCCGGTACATCAATGAAATATCCGGGGGAAAAGGGCTTGTATTTGCAACCGGAACACCTGTGTCAAATACAATGGCAGAGATGTTCGTTATGCAGTCTTTCCTGCAGCCTGAGCGGTTGAAAGAGCTTGGAATCAATGTGTTTGACGCATGGCTCGGTTCTTTTGGAGAGATTCAGGCGTCACTCGAATTAAAGGTAGCCGGGAATGGATACAAAGTGAAGAACAGAGTAAAGAATTTCCAAAACGTGCCGGAGCTTATGACAATATTTAAGGAAGTAGCGGATATTCAGACTGCTGATATGTTAGAACTTCCGGTGCCAAAGCTGCGAACCGGTCAGCCGATCATAGTTGAGTGTGAAATGGACGATGCACAGACGGAAATACTGGAATCTCTGATCGAAAGAGCGGATGCGTTAGAAAGTGGTGGCGTGGATCCGTCAGTCGATAATATGCTGAAGCTTACAAATGAGGCAAAGCTGCTCGGTACAGATGCCAGACTTTTAGATCCGGATGCTCCGGATAACCCGCAAGGAAAATTATTTAGATGCGCCGAAACAGTTTATAAAGAATATGAGATACATAATCGAGATGGAAAAATTGGCTGCCAGTTAGTGTTTTCCGATATGGGGACACCGAAGGCGGACGGAACCTTTGACGTATATAATACTGTAAAGAATTATTTGATCGATCTGGGAATACCGAAAGAAGAAATCGCATTCATCCATGATGCAAAAAATGATGCAGAGCGACAAGATATCTTCCGGAAAACGAATGCCGGGCAGATTAAAGTATTATTCGGCTCGACAGATAAGTGTGGTACAGGTGTTAATGTTCAGACACATCTTGTTGCCATGCATCATATTGATTGTCCGTGGAAGCCTTCAGCAATCGAGCAGAGAAACGGTCGAGGCATCCGCCAGGGAAATGAGAACGAAGAAATTGCAGTATATCACTATATAACGAAAGGTTCTTTCGATGCATATAGCTGGTCTTTGGTTGAGAATAAGCAGAAGTTTATATCGCAGATTATGACAAGCAAGCCGGTAGGACGTACCTGCGAGGATATAGATGAAGCTGCGCTTAATTATGGCGTGTTCAAGGCTGTTGCAACCGGTGATGATACTATCCGGGAGAAAATGGAACTTGAGAATGATTTAACGCGATTACGGATGTTGAAATCAGCATATAATAAAAAACGTCGTGACGCGGAATTGAGGGTAAGCAGATCGATTCCACTTGCGATTGCTCAGACAAAAGAGAAGATTGAAGTATTTGAGCAGGAAATCGCATACCAGAAGGCTCATCCGGCAGTAAATGAGGATGGTGAGGCGACATTTTCTATGATGATCGGATCCGAAATCTTTACAACACATAAGGATGCAGGATTTGCCTTGAATCAAGCAGTTTCAAAGCTGAAGTGTAGAGATAATCTGGTGGTTGGAGAGTACAACGGATATACAATGACAGCTGCGATCACGCAGAAGAATCTGACAGGAGAGGTTGGAGAAAAAACTATTTATCTGAAGCGCAAAGATGGAGGAAAGGCATCTCATGAGGTTATTATTGGGCTAAGTACACTTGGAAATATCGTCAAAATTAACAATGTGTATAATTCTTTCGAGAAGTCTCTGAATAAAGAAAAAGGAAATCTGCAGAAGTATGAGAGTGAGTTGCTGATTGCAAAAGAAGAACTTGCGAAGGGATTTCCATACGAATCTGAGATTCGAGAGAAAGAGCAGCGTCTAAAAGAAATTGATGCCCTGGTTACTTCCCAGGATGTCGATGTGTTCGACGAAAACTTTGATTCTGATATGAATAAGGTTGAAAAAAGGAATATCGAGACAAAAAAACAAATATAAAAAAGCCCTAAAAGGTTGAAAAAAGCCCCTCTGCGGCAAAATAAATACCCCATTAGCAAACGTCTATGGCGGTCCTGACGGGGAAATGGGCGCATCCATGCGTTATCTGTCCCAGCGATATGCTATGCCATACAAAGAGTGTCAGGCAACTCTGACGGATATCGGAACGGAAGAACTCGGACATCTGGAGATTGTTGCATCCATCATCTACCAGTTGACGAAGAATCTTTCTATGGAAGAAATCAAGGCTTCCGGCTTTGACAAATATTATATCGATCATACGATTGGTATCTGGCCGCAGGCAGCGGGAGGCATTCCGTTTAACGCATGCGAATTCCAGAGCAAGGGGGATACGATTACCGACCTGTACGAGGATCTGGCGGCTGAACAGAAGGCACGCAGTACCTACGACAACATCCTCCGATTATGTAAGGATTATCCGGATGTTTACGAGCCAATCAAATTCCTGCGTGCACGTGAAGTAGTGCATTTCCAGCGGTTTGGTGAAGCACTTCGCCTGGTGCAGGATAAATTGGATGAGAAAAATTTCTATGCATTCAATCCGGCGTTTGACCGCTCGGCTCCATGCGTGGATAAGAAGAAATGTAATTGTGAGAAATAAGGATTTCTTGGGGCTTAATCCAATATAAAAAGGGACTGCCGTGTAATGGGGATGGCAGTCCCTTGATTTCGGGGTACAGTGTGCTTTGAACTTTCACTCCTGCAGTGTATAAAATAACTTCGTCTCATCCACGATTCGGTATTCCCCGTCGGTATAATCGACAATCATCACATTACAGTTTTGCTGCAATCCACCCGACCAGAAATCCTTGATCTCGTGCTTCTTAATATAAGACATAATTCCTTTGTTGAGCGCACCGTGTGCGACGATCATCACACGTTCGCAGGAATTAGCGAGTGGTTCGATCTTATCCTGCATAAAATCTCCGGCACGTGCAATCAGATGTGGAAGTGTCTCAGCATCGTCGGCAGGTACATACAATTCTGGCTGCTTGAAGAAGTAGCGGAATGTAAGCGTTTCGTCCTTGATCAGCTCTGAGAAGTTCTGTCCCTCAAAATGTCCGAATGATAATTCGCGCAACCGGTCATCCGTTTCAATGTCAATGTCGCGTCCGTTCCGGATCAGACAGGCTGTTTCGTAGGCACGTTTAAGCGGACTGGAGAAGATCTTATCGATTCGCGTATCCATCAGTGCTTCGCCAGTCAGACGTGCAACCTTACGACCGTTTTCACTTAATTCAATATCCTCGCGTCCCTGCAACCGTTTTTCCCGGTTCCACAAGGTTTCTCCGTGGCGTACTATATATAATTCCATGTTTATTCTCCGTTCTGTCCATAGGATCACCGTAAATGCATCTACATATATATTGCAATTACGAATGCCTGTGGTTATATATTCTCAATCTGCCAGTCAATTGGTGCAACACCATGCCTCTGCAAAAATTCATTCGCTTGACTGAAATGCTTACAGCCAAAGAATCCACGGTAGGCGGAGAGTGGTGATGGATGAGGCGCTTTCAAAATCAAATGATTTGGATTGTCCAACATAGCTGCTTTTTTCTGCGCAAAGCTTCCCCACAACAAAAATACGATTGGTTGATTTTGCTTGTTGACGGCGCGGATTGCCGCGTCTGTAAATTCTTCCCAGCCCATTCCCTGATGGGAGGCAGCCTGATGGGCACGTACAGTCAAAACTGCATTTAAGAGCAAAACCCCCTGCTCGGCCCATTTGACAAGATACCCGTTGTTTGGAATATAGCAACCGACATCATCGTGCAATTCTTTGTAGATATTGATCAGTGATGGCGGGATATCTACGCCCGGCTTTACCGAGAAAGAAAGTCCGTGTGCCTGTCCGGGACCGTGATAAGGATCCTGACCGATGATGACACATTTTACATCCTTTAACGGTGTCAGATGAAATGCGTTGAAGATATCATCTCCAGGTGGATAGATCGTATGGGTGCTGTATTCTTTCCCGACAAAATCAAACAGTTTCCGATAATATGGCTTATTATATTCTGGTGCCAAAACCTTAGCCCAGTCATTTCGAATTGGTGGCATAATACTCTCCTTTGTAAGTGCTGCCGGTGCGAAGCTGGCAGATATCAATTCGTTGTTTTCTATTAACACTAGATTATCACAACTGCCAGAAGAATACCACATGGATTTTCTCTATAAAATAGGAAATATTTTGCAGATATAAATCTTTTCCGCTTATTTGGAAAAAGGTGGTTGACCGCAAAAAGAATCTGTGATAATGTAAGTCTGTAAATGCAGAGAAGAGGAATAGTAGGAATCCAAAGGATTTCAGAGAGTCGTTGGCTGGTGTGAAACGATAATCCGAAGATTTTGAACTCGCCTTGGAGCAGCCGATTGAACAGATGTGAGACAGGAAAGTTTGACATTAGTAGATTTGGACGGAGCCTGACCGTTACAGCGGGAAGATATAGGATGCATGCATCTTTGTATCTGTGAGAGCATACGATATGTATGAATTAGAGTGGTACCGCGTAAGAGGTTAGAATGATGAAACTTGCGTCTCTAAGTAGTTGTTGGAGGCACAGGTTTATTTTTTTATGTATGGAGGTAGAAAGATGAAGAATTTTGAGCATTACAAGCGTGGCTATTATATGCCGCCGGTACAGAGTACAGACTGGGTAAACAAAGAGTATATCGATAAGGCACCAGCATGGTGCAGCGTAGATCTGCGTGATGGTAATCAGGCGCTGATCATTCCGATGAGTCTGGATGAGAAGCTTGAATTTTTCAAAGAATTGGTACGTGTAGGCTTCAAGGAAATCGAGGTTGGTTTCCCTGCAGCTTCTGAGACAGAATACAAGTTCTGCCGTACATTGATCGAGGAGAATCTGATTCCGGATGATGTGACGATTCAGGTTCTGACACAGGCAAGAGAGCATATTATCAAGAAGACATTTGAGGCAATTCAGGGTGCAAAGAATGTCGTTGTGCATCTGTACAATTCGACATCCTACGCACAGAGAACACAGGTATTCAAGAAGTCCAAGGAAGAGATTCTGAAGATCGCAACAGACGGCGCAAAGCTGTTAAATGATATGGCAGACCAGTATGGTGTGAACCATCAGTTTGAGTACTCACCAGAGAGCTTTACCGGAACTGAAGTCGACTATGCATTGGAAGTATGCAATGCAGTCATCGACATCTGGAAGCCGACACCAGAGCGTAAGGTTATTATCAACCTTCCTGCAACGGTTGAGATGTCATTGCCACATGTTTACGCAAGTCAGATTGAGTACATGAGCAAGAACCTGCATGACCGTGAGAATGTTGTACTTTCCCTTCACCCTCACAACGATCGTGGTTGCGGTGTCGCAGATGCAGAGCTTGGTATCTTAGCTGGTGCAGACCGTATCGAGGGTACTTTGTTTGGAAATGGTGAGCGTACCGGTAATGTCGACATTATCACACTTGCCATGAATATGTTCACGCATGGCGTAGATCCGAAACTGGATCTGTCGGATATTCCGCATCTGACAGAAACCTATGAGAGATTGACGAGAATGCATGTATATGAGCGTTCTCCATACACGGGACAACTGGTATTCGCAGCATTCTCCGGTTCCCATCAGGATGCAATTGCCAAGGGTATGAAGTATCGTGAGAATGATCCGGATGGTATGTGGACGGTTCCATATCTGCCATTAAATCCAGAGGATGTCGGAAGAAAATACGATGGCGATGTTATTCGTATCAACAGTCAGTCCGGAAAGGGCGGCATCGGATTCTTATTGGAGCAGAAGTATGGATTCAACCTGCCACCGAAGATGCGTGAGGATCTTGGATATACAGTTAAGGGCGTATCTGACCATCAGCATAAGGAGCTTTCTCCGAAGGAAGTATTGGATATCTTCCAGAACGAATATGTAAACCGTGAAGATACGGTCAAACTTATGGAGTGTCATTTCAAGCAGATCGACGGTATTCAGGCAGAGCTTACGATTCTCGTAAATGGCGAGAAGAAGGTATATCATGGACAGGGAAATGGACGTCTTGATGCGATCAGCAATGCGATCATGAAGCATTTCGATATCAAGTTCTCCCTTGTTACATACGAAGAACATGCATTGCAGGTAGGTTCAGATTCACAGGCATGTGCATATGTTGGATTGGAAGTCGAAGGTGTGAATGGAATCGTCTGGGGCGCAGGCATCAAGTCTGATATTATTGATGCATCTGCATATGCTTTGATCAGTGCGTTGAACCGTTCAAACCACATGAATAAATAGAAGTTTGAATAAAATATACCGTATTGTTTCTTCTTGTTTTATCTGACAGTTTGTGCTAAAATAATCTAAATGTTGTGTTGTATTGTGTCGATAACACAGTTGACAACATGCGCGGATAAATGCGTAGAAAACGAGCAGGAGGAGTAACACCATGATATTTGTGAAGTCGGAAGACTTGAAATATGGTATGCGTCTGGCAAAACCAATCTACAATAAGACTGGCGTTTTGCTGTATGAGCGTAATACAAGACTGACACTTCAGGGTATCGAGAGTGTAAAGAACTTCGGACTGCTTGGACTTTATATTCTGGAGCCAGCGGAGCCAGTACCGCCGATGTCGGAGGAAGATCTGGACTTTGAGCGTTTTCAGACGATGGCGGTGTTCAGTATCCGGGAAGAGCTGGATAACATCATTGCCGGCAGAGAGCCAGTGAATCTGAAGCGTCTGGCGAATGCGATCATCACGAACTATGGACGATTGGATCATAAGATTACATTTACACAGAACCTTCGTTCCACGACGGATTATGTGTATAAGCATGTAATCAATACAGCGATTTTATGTGCACTGATTTCAGCACAGGTGTATTATACGCCGACAGAGCAGGAAGAACTGGTATTGGCAGCGTTGTTGCATGATATCGGAAAGCTGTTATTGCCGAACAAGGTGCGTGAAAAATACGATGATTACGATACGAATGATCTGATCATTGTCAAGAAGATTCAGAACGATGGACTGGGACTCCTCAGACCGGAGATCGGAATCGATAGTGGTGTCCGTAGAATCGTAGCCCAGATTCACCGGATGGAATATGGAAACAGCAATCTGGAACAGGGCAAGATTTTAAAGAGTACAAAGATTTTGAAAGTCGCGAATCTGTTTGATACGATGACCTGTATGAAGATCAGTGAGGAAGCGATATCGGAGATTGCAGCGATCAAATATCTGTTATTGAATAAAGACGAGTTCGATGAGGAGATTGTAGGTGCACTTATCAAGAGTATCAACATCTTGACACCGGGTGTCTGTATCGAACTTACGAACCGTGAGAAGGGACTTGTCATATCGGAGAATCCGCAGAACATTCTGCGTCCGGTTGTCTTAGGCTTCTCGACGAATAAAATTTATGATTTGAGTAATAATGGTGTATATCGGCGTTACCAGATCGTTGATATAATGAAGACTATGGATAATCGTATCAAGGTTGACCGGGAGCGATTGGAAGAGTACATGAATAAGCGATGATTGGAAGCAATTATCGCTTGTTCCATTTATAGACAAAAATACATCCGAATCCGAACGAGGGGGTATGCAAGATGGCAGAAAATATATTTAATGAAAAACAGGATTATATCGTTGCGGCGCGTGACGAAGTTATAAAACGGGATGAATATGCGGCAAATATTGACCGCATGAAACAGCAGCAGAAGAAGCTGTCAAGAAGCATTGCTTCAGAAGAAAAGTCAATTGCGGATGAGATTGCGACGACGATCAAGAAGCGCCGACAGGACATTCAGTCGACCTACGATGACCGGCTTGATGATAACCGTGCACGGAAAAAGAAGGTGGCGAACAAGCGAGACAAGAAAAAAGAGGAGCGCATGGACAAACGCTATCACGAGGAGACGAAAAGCCTGCGGGAAAGCGATAAGGATCTTAAGGTTGAGATGCAGACGTTGCTGCGTAAATATAAGCTTCCATCTTTCTGTGGAAAGAAATTATACTTTGCGTTGTTTTATGCACGGAATGTGCGCGAGTTTGGCTTGAAGCTTCTGACATTTATAATCGGGTTCGGTGGCATTCCGGGACTTGTGACATTTCTGGTGAAAAAACTTGTACTCGATACAAAGAAAGATATCAATGTTGCGTTCTGGTGTGCGCTGATAGCGGCAGGAACGCTGATCGTATTATTACTGATCTATTTTGCAATTTACAGTAAGACGAAGCTGAAGCATATGGATGCGATGACACAGGCACGGAGTATCCGTGACAAGATGATCGCGAACAAGAAGCAGGCAAATGCTATCCGTCATTCCATCAACAAAGATCATGATGACAGCCAGTATAATCTGGATGCCTATGATGAGAAGATGGATAATCTGGATGCAGAGGCAGATGCGATTGGTAAGGAGAAGCAGGAAGCACTCCGGTCGTTCGAGGAAGAGACGACATCCATGATCACAGAGGAAATCAATAACCGCAGACTTCCGGCATTGGAGGCAATGAAGGAAGAAAAAGCAAACATGGAAAATGAAATTGCTGCGGAGGAAAAACGCTTTTCGGATCAGACACTTTTGATCGCGAATAAATACGCTGCCATTCTTGGTGAAGATTTGTGCAGACAGGATAAGCTGGAAGATTTGATTGCGATCATGCAGGAGGGACAGGCGGATACGGTTTCGGAAGCGATCGCAGTTTACAAAGGTCAGAAGGCGTCCAGATAACGAATCGAATATTTGAGTGCGTTCGCAATGCAGTCTGCGAGCTGCATGACTGTGTACAGACGGGTGGATTGCAAAAGACCCGGATGTCCACCAGACACGTTTACAATGCCGGTAATGGAGAGATCTCCGATTGCCGGCAATTTCTTTTTTACACCTTTTCCGGGCAGGATAGGACCGTCGTTGATCGTGACAAGTCCGACGTGGGAGCTGCTTCCAAGCGAAGCATCGACTGCGATAACAAATGGATTTTCATAATTGTTTCGGATATCGTGCAAGGCGTCATGGATATTCAGGGCATGGACGGGCGCAGACAGACAGCCCATTACATGAAACGTTTCACTGTAATTTAAGAGCTGTTCGCCGACAAGCGGACCGAGACAATCGCCTGTGGCGCGGTCGGTTCCAATACATAAAATAATCGGGGTGTATTGTTCGATTTCAACATCCTGTAAATATTCCAGAATACATTTTCCAAGCTCGATATGGGCATAACCCTGCGCAACATCGAAATATTGAATCCCATTTCTGCGTTCTGCGATTTCCTTCATAAACACCTCGGCCACGTTTGCTCCTTCTATACTCTATGCAGAAAGTATTAACAAGTTGTTAGAAAAATAAACAAAGCTGCAATCTGTTTCCTTTTCTGTCGCAGAATACATGTTGTTGAAATAAGTTGCGGTGGAAAGCCAGATTCAGGCGACAGGTTTCGAAGCACAGAAAAAGACGCTGATGCTATATTCTATAAAACGAATTATGGAGGCGTAGCATAGCATGATTGAAGTTATCTATGATAAGGACAAGGAAAAAGACAAGCAGGAATCAAACGAAAAAAATGAGCACGAGGTAAGCGTGAACCTGCGCCTGCCGAAAAACATAAGACAGATCGGATCGCCGGATGGACATAAGCGCATCTATATGGAAGATTATGTTGTTACATATCTGAACTATATTGCAAGACCAGGCAGCACGCAGGCGAGAGGTGCTATTTTACTTGGCGAAAGCAAGAAATCAGATGCAGGAGATGTGATTTTTATCAGTGGTGCGGTTGATGCACAGAATATCGAATTTGATATGGATGAGAGTGAATTTACACAGGAGATCTGGACCGAAATCTATGATCAGGTCAAACAGTTTTTCCCGGGACTATCCGTGATGGGATGGTTTCTGTCGCGTATGGGATTCTCAACGGCGATCAATGATAAAATCGAGAAGATGCATGTGGAGAATTTCCCAGGAAAGGACAAGGTGTTATTTATCACCGATTCACTTGAATCAGAAGATGCATTTTATATGTATGAACATGGACAGCTTGTAAAACAGAAGGGCTATTACATTTACTATGAGAAAAATGAGGCAATGCAAAACTATATCATGAAACAAAAGGGGGATGCCCCCTTGGAACAGTCCGAGATTCAGAGAAAAGATGAAGAAATCGTGCGACAATTCCGCCGCAAAAACAAAGATCTGCCGGAAAACAAAGATACCGGAGTCGGATTTGTGTATATTGCAAGTTCTTTTGTCGTACTCGCACTCCTGGCGATGGGAATCACAATTGTGAGCAATTACGACAAGATGAAGCAGATGGAAGTATCAATCAACCGGCTGGAGGTCACGGCGGATACGACAGTGGATACGGATTATGTAGAAGCGATGGCGACGACAGAGCTGCCAGTGGCAACTGGAAATGATGCAGCTGCGAGCACAGACACAACGGAAGGAACTGCGGTTGATCCAGCACAATCGGATAAAACAGTTACCACGGAGACTTCTGCAGAACCTGCTGAGACGGAATCTGTGACAACGGAAACGATATTGCCAGTAGCGGCAGAGCAGGATCAGTATTATATTATTCAGGAGGGGGATTCACTAAGCTCCATTGCATTTACACGGTATGGGGACGCCGATCTGGCGGCGAAAATCGCTGAGGCAAATGACATTGGAATCGATGACAACATCTTTGTTGGACAGAAAATACTCCTACCAAACCTCCAGTAAATGTGCTATACTTTATTGGATTGTGGAGTTATATATTAGTATAGAGGAAATGCAATGAGAAAAAAAGAAGAAGCTACAAATGAAAAAATAATTGATGCCGGTGGTTCGGAAATTGCGGGAAAAAGAAATGCAGAGCAGTTAGAGAGCGAACATAAAAAACATCGTGCGTGGAAGATTGGAATCTTGATTGTGCTTGTGTTTGCAGCGGTTGCGTATGTGATAGGCACACGCTGGGAATATAAGGGGTATAAGGTTGTTGAGAGTAACCAGACTGATTATTCGAATACAGCAAGCTATATCCGATTCAGTGACAATCTGCTCAAATATACGCCAGATGGAGTTTCCTATATCAATGCTAAGGGAGAAACTGTCTGGACGACAGGTATCAATATGAAGGTCCCGGTTGCGGTGGCAAGTGGGGATTATGCGGTGGTTGCAGATATGAACGGCAATACAGTCTGCGTATTCAGCACATCCGGCGAGGTAAGCAGCCAGACGATGCAGTATCCGGTCTGCGATATTGATGTCGGCGATCAGGGTGCATTTGCGGTTGTATTGGAAAGCGAAAAGACCAACTATGTAAATCTGTATACCCGCAAAGGTGAAATTGTATATGAGATCCAGACGAGTATTGATAAGAGTGGATATCCGTTAGATATTTCGATTTCAGACAATGGAGAGAAGCTGTTTACAAGCTACATGAATGTAGGAAACATGGTCATGGAAAATACACTGGCAGCCTATAATTTTGGTGAGGTTGGACAGAATAGTAATGCAGACCGTCTGGTTGGAAGTTATTCCTTCTCGGATCAGGTATTTTCCAAGGTGCAGTTTGTAGATAACGATACCGTTGTTGCATTTGGTACAAAGGCAATCGAAATCTATACGATGAAGGAAAAACCGGTTTTAAAAAAGCATATTGTCTTCAATGATGAGATTCGGAGTATTTTTTACGGAGACGATTATATTGGCGTGATCCAGAAAAATACAAATGAAAATACGGATGCGCTTTACACCCTGCATGCCTATAATCTGCGGGGAAAAGAGATGTTTTCAAAATCGTTATCCTTTGACTATGATAATATTTTCGCAGGAAAAGATGAGATTATTGTAACAGGTGGAAACGACTGCGCTATTTTCCGGAAGAATGGCTCTGTTAAATTTGAAGGCGAATTAAAGAGTCGGATTCGAAGTGTGGTGCCAAGTGGAAAACGTCTCGAATATGTGGTTGTATATGAAAATGAAACGCAGGTAATCAAATTGAAGAATGCATTATCAGAAGGCTCACAGAGAGGGAACAGCAACACAAAGACAAAATCAGATACTCCGGTTGCAACGCCAGCAAATGCAGCTACATCGGGTGACGCACAATAAGAACATAGGGTAGAATTTAAATATGGTATATATTGTAATACTTGCAATCCTGACAGGTATGTTTATAGGATTTCGGAGAGGATTTCTGCGGTCAGTCTTTAAATTGCTGATCACGATCCTCTCTGTTGTGCTGTCATACGTTCTGGCACCGTTGATTGCAAATTGGGTAATTTCATACACGACACTGGATGACAAGCTGCAGGCATCCATTGCATCACAGATGGAGGAAACAGCAAGACAGCAGGTGAAAAATCAGTTAGAGGCATCCGTGGGGCAATATGGCATCACAGTTACAGATGACATGGTTAATGCAGCACTTGACACACAACTAAGTGAAAATCAACAGGCAGATATGCTATATCAGATCTCCATGCCGGAAGATGCAAGAGAAACGATCCTGCAAAATGCATCTGCGAATGTAGCAGATTATGCAGCGCGCTCCTTTTATCAATATGTAGCGGGATGCTTGGCAAAAATGATTGTGCGGGCAGGCATCTATGTGCTGACGTTCCTCGTCATCAGTCTGTTGTTATTCCTATTATATATGTTATTGTCCCTTGCGCTTCGCATGGCATCTCTTGGCGGCTTGAACCGGGTGATGGGAGCTGTGTTTGGTGGGGCACAGGTGTTAGTGTATATATGGATGGTATTTATCATCCTGCATTATGTCGTGGGAACCTCCGCAGGCAATGTATTGATGCAGCAGATACAAGATAATGTGGTGTTATCCTTTATAGATTCGCACAATTTGTTGCAGCCACTTGCGGATCGTATGATTGCGAAAATATTCTAAACACAGATGAAAAATGGAGCTGAAAAAGAACCACAGAAAAAATTGTAAAAAAATGAAAAATAGGGTTGACTTTCAGATTTCAGAGTGATATTATAAGCAAGCTGTCGCTGATACGACAGCACAAAAAAGGAATCAATAAAAATTGAATCGTCAAAAAGAAATGAAAAAAGTTCTTGACAAAGACGAGACAAAGTGGTATCCTTTAGAAGTTGTCGCTAAGAACGACAAAACAACGAACCTTTGACAAATTAATAACATGTTAACCCTGAAAATTTCTTTAAGATAT